>Ga0155857_111_pt1 | contig 119453 bp, 129 predicted proteins | sample RifCSPlowO2_01_FD_107511 | JGI IMG/M metagenome (GOLD analysis project Ga0155857, IMG submission 107511) | Candidatus Zambryskibacteria bacterium RIFCSPLOWO2_01_FULL_39_39 | reverse complement strand
TAATCTGCCGGAGAAAGATCGTTGGGTAAGCTTCCAATAATCCCATCAAACGAGTCATCTATATTACGAATAACTCTGGTTATATCAAATTCTCTACCATCTTTGACAACAGTAGAAGTGGCTAAAAGCACTCCGTTTGGGATACCTCCTTGTAAACCAACATCTCCATATGTGAGGTTGCGGATAAGTTCAAATTCACTATTTATTAAATCTATTGCGCTTACCTTGTCGCGAGAAGCGGATATCAAAGAAGTAATTGATATAAAACTTTGATAAATAGAAATTGCCACCGTAGCAAAAATCGCCGAGGCCACTACCACTTCAACCAAAGAAAATCCTCTATTAATTTTCATATTTATTAAATTCTCAATTTAATCTTATTTTATCGCATCAACCAGAGAATAGGTGGGGAGCATCATAGCAATAGCGAAGACACCGACAACAATACCAATAAGGATCATAAGGAATGGTTCTATAATGGTAGAGAGGTCTTTGGTTTTTTGATCTACTTCGCCCTCATAATAAGTGGCAATGTTGTCCAACATATCTGTCATCTTGCCCGTCTCCTCACCCACTGAAAGCATCTCGGACACAAAAACCGGATAAAGATTGCCATTTGAATTAGAAAGAGAAGCTGATAAAAGTTCTCCTATCTCAACTTTTTTGGCGGCATCGTCTAATAAATTTTTAAAGTAATGATTTTGAAGCACATTACTTGCAATACCAATAGCGGAAACTATGTCTACTCCAGACGAAATAAGTGAAGAAAGAGTCCTGGCGGTCCTGGCGGAATTTACTTCTTTGGACATATTTTTGATCATGGGCATATGAAGAGCGATAAAATCAGACATATTTTTGCCCCTTTGAGTTTTGAGCCCAGCCAAGAAACCCACAACCAGAGCTAGAATGGTTCCGATGGTCAAAAGAAGATTGGCTATCAAAAAATCACTGATGGCTATAATAACCCTCGTTGGCAGTGGCAATTTTATATTTAAACCTTTAAAAGTTTCGGTCAAAGTTGGTACCATATAAACCATAAGGACGATACCTATAACCACCATCAAACAGATAATGACGGTCGGATATATCATTGCACCTTTTATTTTCCTAGAAAGGTTCTGTGATTTTTCCAATTGATCAGCAATGATTCGCAAAGAATAAGAAAGTTTGCCCGATTCTTCTCCGGCCTTAACCATAGAAACAAATAAATTTGAAAATATGTCCGGATGGGCTTCCAAAGACTTGGACAATGTCTCGCCTCCACTGATTGAAATATTGAGACTTTCTAACACCGTTATCAGTTTTTTGTTTTTTGACTGTTTAATCAAAATAGACAAAGATCTGGAAACAGGGAGGCCTGCGTCTACCATGACGGCGAGATTTTTGGCAAAGGTTATGATTTCTTGAGATTTTATCTTTTTCCTAAAAGATAGAAATTTGAGAGAAACTTTTTTTGATTTTATTTCTTCTGCCGAAAGTATTGAACCATTGTTTGCGCGCACCGACGCATAAAGCGATGCCTTATCCGAAAACTCTTTTGTCTCCTCGTGTTCTTCGCCGTCTTTTATATATTTGTATTTATAAAATGACATATCGATAAAATTTTTAATTAGTTACTCCGATACTACTCGCAATACTTCTTCAATGGTGGTAAGCCCTTGAGCGGCCTTAAAGATGCCGTCTTCAATCATAGAAAGCATGCCTTCTTTTTTAGCTTGGAGCTCAATATCTTCAGTGGTGGAGCCTTTAATTATCAAATCTTTAACGGCAGTGCTAACATTTAAAACCTCATAAATACCGATACGACTCTTGAATCCTTCTTCCCCGGCATCTTTCATTGGTCTGTAAAAAGGTATGTTATCCCAACTATCTTTACTGCCCACTATTTTTTCTTCTTTCAAAACTTCTAGAACATTGTTTAAATTAATCACCTTAGATATTGATTCAACTTCTGCTTTAGAAAGATAATACTTTTCTTTTTTGTCAGAAAGTTTTCTAACCAGCCTCTGAGCAATGATGGCGTCAATGGTTGAGATGATAAGAAAAGGTTCTACTTTCATATCAATAAGTCTTGGCACCGCACCCGCGGCCGAATTGGTGTGGAGGGTTGAGAGCACCAAGTGTCCCGTAAGTGAAGCGTTGATAGCAAGAGAAGCTGTCTCGTTATCACGAATTTCACCAACCATAATGACGTCAGGGTCTTGACGCACTAAGGTGCGGAGTCCAGAAGCAAACGTGAGGCCAATTTCTGGCTTCACTTGAGTTTGGTTTATTCTTTTCATTTGGTATTCAATTGGGTCTTCAATAGTAGAAATATTAATATCGGAAGTATTTAAAATATCGAGCATAGTATAAAGAGTGGTTGATTTTCCACTTCCCGTTGGTCCGGTCGTAAGGATCATACCAGTAGTGTGTTGCAAAGCTTTATGCAACAACTCCAAAGCTTTACCATGAAAACCCAAAGATTCCAGAGTAAAACCAGATACAGATTCACGCAAAAGTCTCATCACTGTTTTTTCACCATAATAGACCGGCAAAGTGGAAACTCGGAAAGAAACTTTCTCTCCATTCATATTGATTTTAAACCGACCATCTTGGGGCAATCTTTTTTCATCAAGCTTCAAACTTGAAAGCACTTTGACACGGGCCACCAGTGAGTAGCCAATATGCTTGGGCAATATCATCGCATCATGCAAAATGCCATCAATTCTGTATCTCACCAAAATTTGATCTTCCAGTGGCTCAATATGGATATCAGAAGCATTCTGTATGATTGCGTGTTTGAGAAGGGTGTCGACAATTCGCACTACCGGTAATTCTTCGGCCAATTTTTTAAGATCCCCTTCTGAAGTGCTATCTGCGGGCAATTTTTCTGTTATTGTTTTGATTTCATCCGAATCATTTTTTATGATATCACCAAATTCATCTTGAAGATTTTTTTGATACTGGATCAAGGCGCCACGCATTGATTCGGAATCGGTCAAGCGGGGCAATATCTTTAGCCCGACTTTTTTCTTTATTGAATTGAGCGCCTGCAGATCATCGGTATCAAGCATTGCCACTTCTAGGGAATCCTCTTTTTTGGCAAAGGCTATTATGTTGTGCTTTCTGGCAATCGGCTCTGGTATTAAATTTAAAATATCCCGATTTAATATTTGGCCTTTTAAATTTATAAAAGGAATACCAAGGATGTAGGCTTGTACCCTCCTAAGATCGTCATCAGAAAATTTACCCTTTGATATCAGAATATCGCTTAAAGGTTTCTTTTTTGATTTGGCCTCCTTCTCCGCATCTTCTACTTCTGATTTGGAGATAAGTCCGGCGTCGATGATAAAATCTTTTATTTGTGAATCTTCTACATGCATACGATTTAGCGAAATCGCGTCGTGCGATACGTCCTTTAGAGCACGACTTTATTTCTTTTTTATTATATCAAAAAATAAAGCAATAAGAAAAAATTGTGGGAACAAAAAATTTGAAGTAGATACGAGAAAAACTAAATGATTACTTGCGTAATTCCTGTTTTTTGAGAATCTTAATTTTTTCGTCTATTTTCCTTTTCAATAAATATTGATTTCCATGTTTCAAAAGTCCGCCATACGACACCAGAGAATTTATATTTTCGCTTTCATCTAAAGCTTTTAATACTCTTTTTTTGGTGCTTGTCCTCAAAACTCTATGATTTGGAAAGTGAGTCCAACCCAAAAAATCTACCCCAGAAGCAAGAGTTTTTACAAACACTTTATCTGGATGAGGTTGCAATTTCAAATGTTCATCCAAAAAATCAGCAATTTTCGGAATAAGCTCAAGTAAATAGTCTTTCTCTTGATGCAAGATCACAAAATCATCAGCATATCGAACATAGCATGTTACTTTTATTTTATGTTTGATCCATTGGTCAAATTGGTTCATGTAGATATTGACCAAAAGTTGAGATGTTAGATTTCCTAATGGCAACCCAACTCTGGTTTGGGTTGAATGAAAACTTTCAATAATTCTTGATAACAACCAAATAATATCTTTGTCGGAAATGTAATTTTCCAAAACCCCCAATAGAATTGTTTGATCTACAGAAGCAAAAAATTTTTTTATATCGCATTTCAATACCCAAATAGTTTTATGGTGATTTTTGGATTCTCTCCAAGCAAATTTCCTGAATTTATTTACCGCTTTATGTGTCCCTTTGTTTATCCTGCATGAATATGATTCAGATAAAAATGTTTTATCAAAAAGTGGGTACAAAATTCTATACACGGCACGATGAAGCAGTCTGTCTCTCACACTGGCTTTGTGGATATTGCGTGGTTTTGGATCAGAAATATTAAAAGCCTTGTATCCACTATGTTTATAAGATTTACTGGCCAAATCATTATGAAGATCTAAAATATTTTCCATTAAGTTTTTGGAGAATTCACTGACATCTTCTTTGTTTTTCTTGCCGGGCAAAAATTCTTCCCAGGCTTTGAGTAAATTCTCTACTGAGATGACATCTTGATACGAATTTGGTAATTTAATCTTTAGCATGATATAAAAATACCATGAACCCCCCCCCGCATATCCATAGCACCAGTTTTAGAGAAAGCGAAAGACGGATACAAAATTTGGCAACAGATTTTGCCCCACATTGCCAAAAGTCACAGACAAACAATCGGAACAAGAGTAGATAAACTCTTACTTAATACCCTTGATCTCGTATTTAGAGCTTCATACAGCTCGGGAGAAAAGAAGATCGGATTAGTTATCGAATCAATTGGCCAAAATGACCTTGCAAAGTTTTTTCTTTCCGTAATGTGGGAATGTAAAATTATTGAAGACAAAAAATATATTCGGATATCTAAAACTCTGGTAGAAACCGGCAAAATGCTTTTTGGTTGGAGGGAATATTTGCAAAATAAAAACCCCTCGGGACAAAAGTCCTTCGGGGAAAATGCATAGTTTCGAAAGAAGAAGCGATTCTCGGTATTCCACTCATAGTCGTTGTCGAGGCGGTTCACGTTCCACTGCCTGTCGTTGCGGTTCGCGTTGACAACCGAGACACTTTGTACGCCTTGTCTTCTGCTACACCACCCATTGAATACTCGCAGGGTTGAATCGAATTCGGAGCATTGTATTCTAAACTCCATAACAAAGCGCACCAACTATTTCTTTTTTTGAAGCCGACAAGTATCGTCGGCTTTGAATCGCCACCCCAAGAGATAATCCGAGGATGTCAGCAATTCATAAATTATTATAAACAAAATGCCCCGATCTGCAATGAAGCAGACCGGGACAAGGGACAAAGTGTCAAAGAGACACAGTGTCCGAGTTGCGAAAGAAGAAGCGATCCTCGGTATTCCACTCAGAGGCGACGTCGAGGCGGTCCACGTGCACGAGCCACTGCCCGTCGTGGCGGCGCGCGCCGACAACCGAGACACTTGGTTCTTCACCTTCATTCTCGGCCTTCTCCTCCACGAAAAAGAAGTTGGCATAACCGTTGGTCCAGAGACCAACATCCTCACCCGCTTCTTGTCGTTCAATGAGTGACTCAATTGTAGGAAGTGTGGTTATATAACCGAGCTCTTTGAGAAGCCGTGCTAGAACCACAATGTCCCCAGATTGGCCAAGGAAATTCTCTACAGCCTGTCTAAATGTGGCTGACTGTGCGAGTTGCTGGACAGAGAACTTGCTCTCCGACTGATTGGGTTGATTCTTGGGTAGCCAGACATCCAGATTTCCATCACGGTAGTAGTACCGTGATTTATTGGTGAAGCATTCGCTGGTTTTCTTGCCCGCGATCGTCGGTGTCGTGATGGTTTTGACAAAAGAGAGGAGTACCATCACTACTTTTTCCATCTTTTTCATCACGATCTCCGCCTTGCCCTCCAAGAAGGCGCGGATATCGGCGAGCCCAGTGCACTGGCCGAGCTTTGTTATATGCTCAGCTGTGAAGCCTTCAGATTCCAACCTATCCACTAGTTGGTGGACTTGTCCTTCAGAGTAAGTAGACATGTCTACTCCTTTTCCTTTGGCACATGTGCCATTAATGTAAAACAACTAAATTTGAAACTAGAGGATGAACGTATCACCATAGCTTTTCTACGCTCTATTATACACCCAAAACACCTATTTTGTCAAGGATTTTTGGTAAAAACACCTTAAAATAAAGGTTTTTACAAGGTATTATTCCTGGATTTGTTTCTCATTCCCGAAATTAAATATTTTCTTGGGTTTTTATCTAAGTCAATAAAATCATCAGCCACTTCTATTAGTCTAGCTGAGGTTGATTTACCAAAAGAAGCTACTTCTACTTGGCAACCATCATTTTTCAAATATTCTACTAGTGGTACAAAATCCCCGTCTCCGGTAATTAAAATCACAGCATCTAGTTTGGGGGCAAGTTTGATGGCATCTACCGCGAGTCCCACATCCCAATCCCCCTTTTTAGCCCCACCGGCAAAAACTTGCAGGTTTTTAGTCTTGGTTTCAATACCAATTTTCTCCAATGCTTCAAAAAAACTTTTCTCTTCGCCCGACTCAGTAGTGATCACATAAGCCACTGCCCGTGTTAAAGACCTCCCAGCCAAACCCTCTTTGACCACTTGATCAAAGTTTACTTTAGCTCCATAAATATTTTTGGCGCTATGATAAAGATTTTGGGTATCAATAAAAATACCCACTCGCTGGTTCTTGTGTTTAATTACTGCCATAAAATTAATTTAGAATTTATTAAAATTTAAGAAGTTTTTTTGAGACCAAGCTTCTTAATGAGACTATTATACCTTTTTGTATCTTTTTTCTCCAAGTATTTCATATGGGACTTTCGGTCGGCTACCAAACCCAAAAGACCTCGACGAGAGTGTTTATCTTTTTTGTTTTTCTTCAAATGTAGCGCCAAATCATCAATCCGACGTGAAAGCACTGCGATTTGCACCTCCGAGCTACCAGTGTCTGTATTGTGCACTTTTACCTCCTTTATAATTCTTTGCTTTTTGTTCTTGGTTAACATTGCCCCATAAACATATCACAAAACCAATTTTTATGCAAATCCGAATTTTTAAGGAGCGAAGCGATTATAAAAATTCAGGATGCTGAGGTAGTCCGAAGCATTAAAATCCCATTATTTCAAGCCATTTTTTCTGTTTTTGCTTGACAGAAAATGTGAAAGGGTGTATAATATCGGGTAGAAAAGGAGTTCCGAAATGCACTTGACTCTTGCTGTCCTGACTGTTGTCACCGGTCTTGGCGGATTGGGTACATGGTACCTGATCACCAGAGGTACCGACACCTTTACCAAGGCGGTGTTCGGCTGGTTCTTAGCCGCGAGCTGGTCGCTTTCCGTCATCATGCCCGCGCTGGATCACGGGCAGATCAGCGACTTGCAGGCCGCCAGCCTGTTCATGACCATCGTGTTTTTGCCCGCTTTTCCATTCGGCTACATCGTGGCCAGGGCAAAGCAGGGCAGGGAGTGGCTCAAGATTTGACCGCTCCCGAGGGGGCTACTTCCGATAATTCGGGGGTAGTCCTTTTTGTTTATCCATTTTTTCTTTCTCCCCTCACCTTCGCAAGGTGAGGGGCAGTCCCGCTTTAGCGGGACGGGGTGGGGTCGGAAAAGAATTTGAAGATGACCTTTTGGGGCAGGGTCTTTAAAGGTCATCTTCAAGGAAAACATATTGTGCGACGTCCAAAAGTGTCCAAAAGTGGTATGATTAGTTTACTTCCTTTTTTCCCTCCCCTGTGGGGAGGGGCTAGGGATGGGGTTATTTTTATGGCGCAAGATTTAGAACAACTAAAGAGGCAGTTTTTGGAATACGTAGAGATTGAGAAAGGCAGAGCTCTTAAAACTGTTGAAAACTACAATCATTACCTGACTGTTTTTCTAAATAACACAAAAATCAAGGATCCAGAGGATATTACAGACAACGTCGTCAGAGAGTTTCGTCTATGGCTCAATCGCCAGCCCGCTCACCCCGCCGCCAAAAGAGCGGAAAAAATGAAAGAGACACTCAGCCGAAAAACTCAAAACTACTATTTGATTGCAATCCGTGCATTCCTAAAGTATTTAGCCAGACAGGAAGTAAAATCAATGCCATCAGAGCGGATTGAACTAGCCAAAACTCCAGAACGCTCCCTTGATCTCATAACAGATGGAGAGTTAAAGAGACTTCTAAGTGTTCCTGGGGGCAACGAAATAAGAGATTTACGAGACAAAGCCATTTTAGAACTTCTTTTTTCGACCGGCTTACGAGTTTCAGAGCTCTGTTCTTTGACCCGCGATATAGACCTCTCAACTGATGAATTATCCATTATGGGTAAAGGCAGTAAGGTGCGAGTAGTTTTTATATCCGACCATGCCAAGAAAAATTTGAAAGAATATTTGGCCAAAAGAAAGGACTTGGATGACGCTTTATTTGTTCAACTTTCCCAAAATGGCAAAACTCAAATAAAAAAAGGCAGAACCTTGGGCCTTTCTCGCCGATCCATAGAGAGGATAGTAAAATTGTGTACCCTCAAGGCCGGCATTTCAAAAAGAGTTACTCCACACACTATGCGACACCTCTTTGCTACCGACCTACTTTCCAACGGTGCCGACCTGCGTAGCGTCCAAGCCCTCCTCGGCCACGCCAATATAGGTACAACCCAGATATACACCCACGTTACAGACAAGCATTTACGCGACATCCACAAAAAGTTCCATAATAAAAGAAGTTAGGTTTTTCTAATTTTATTATGAGGAGAAGACTGGCCCCACATATACCAAAACCAGGTTCTATAACTCTCAGCCAAATCTTTACTATGAATAACGAAGAATATTGTGCTTTCACTAATTTTACCTATTGTTAACCCAGTGTAAGTAATCACATAATCACCAAATATGTGAATAGCAGAATTAGTAGAATATTCCTTAGGTAAGAAACGGTATTCTAGTTTACCTTCAAAATATTTAGGAAAATCTTTCATTTGAGAATCTATTTCATTATCAAATAGCTGAATAAATTTAATTTTCTTTTTATTCGCTTCTTTGAAAAATGCGGAACGAGCAGTATCAAGCCTTGGATCATACCAGCCACCCTTTGCTCCAATAAAATAACTATCTTTTCCAACCCGTAAAACATCCCTCAAAATGTTTTTTTGACCTTCAAGGCCCTTGTATATGTATGCTTCTTCAACATCCGATCTACTACCAAATCTCTTTTTCAAATCAGGCAAAGCATTTTCTAACTTTTGTTGTTTTTCTGCAAGAAGTTCTACAAGCTTGTCTGGATCAACAGCGTTGTATGTATTTTCCTTATTAGAAAATATCTGGAAACATAAACCCTTATCAATAAGACGTTGCATTGCGTCATAAGCATTTCTTCGGTGTATTTGAGAAGAAATTGCGATTTCAGAAATAGAAGATTCCCCTCTTCCAAGTAGGGAGTCATAGATTTTTATTTCGTTTGGGCTAAGTCCTAAACTTTCAAATACTTCGTTCATAATTATTTTGATTTATATTGCGGTGGTTTATATCACCATATGGCGATATTGGCCACTCATTTAATATATAATAGTCTATACAAAGACATAGGTCAACACTAAGGAGGACCCATGAAAGTACTTTTCATAACCCTAACACTATTGTGCAACTTACCAACTTTTGGCCAAGATATGCAAAACAGAACAATCCTCAAGCTTACTGCCCCACTCAGCAAGGATTTGTATGCAGTAGGCTGGATCATTGGCAACGCTCGACTTAAAGCACCGAACAATATCAATATCTTCTGTGGTATTGGTTACAAAAAACAAAATTGGTGGTTTGAGAGCATGATACAGAGACAATGGAGTCACGTTGGTAACAATTTGCTTCTTGATTTCCGTTTTCAAAAGCAGTTTGCTAACCGCAGTACTTTGTACATAGAACAATCCCCTTTTCTAAACAAGCATGCTTTGTACAACTTCTTTATATTTGAACACCCACTCTGGTATAAGTTCAATATTGGAGGTGAGACTGAAAATATTCTGAAAGCTGGGAAGAATTCTTTAGGTGCCGGGCCGAGGATAAGTCGCCCTTTGGGCACAATTGGCAAAACCAAGGTCGTGATGGCACTTAGCTATCGTATGCGCCCCCAAGAACCTGACGAACTAAGACTTTACTTAGTCTTCAATGTCCCTTTGAGATTGAAGCATTAAGATGTTTCTGAAAAACCATCAGCCACCAGAAAACTGGTGGCTTTCTTTTTATGTTAAAATATTTTTATGAAAAAGGGGTTAGATTTGATTCCGATAGAAATAATTGAGAATAAAATATACTTAATTAGAGGGGTTAAGGTAATGCTTGATAAAGATTTGGCGAAACTTTACCAAGTAGAAACAAGGATTCTAAATCAAGCAGTCAAGAGAAACTTGGATAGATTTCCAAGTGATTTTATGTTTCAACTAAACAACAAAGAAATTAATGCTATTTTACATTCAAGATCACAATTTGTGACCTTAAAAAGGGGACAAAATATTAAGTATTTGCCATACGTTTTTACAGAGCAGGGAGTAGCTATGCTTTCAGCCGTTCTTAAAAGTAAAAGAGCTGTTGATATGAGTATTGCTATAGTTCGAGCATTTATAAGACTTCGAGAAATGCTAGCAACTCACAAAAAATTATTGGCAGAATTTGAAAAATTCAAGAAAATTCAAAAATCCCACGGGCAACATATTATAAATATTCTCAATGTAATATCTCAACTTATTAATCCCCCGGTAAATAAAAACAAAGAACCAATTGGATTTAGACCTAAAGATTAAAATTTAATACCAAAAAAACGCGTGAATCTTCCTTTTATTTTTTCTGCTTTTTGAGGATTTTTCTCCAACCAAATACCTGCTTTGACCTTCCCGTTAAAAATCTTTAGCACATTGTGTAAATTCATTTTTTCTATTGAGTCTGTATTTTTGTATAAATTATCTATTTCTTTAGTTGTCCCACCATCCAATTTTACCGTGAGTATATAATCATCTATTACGTTTATATAATCTAGACCTTTCTCTTCAAATACACTCCTACCAAAAGAATGTGCAACTGTATTTTTATCAAAGAATTTCTCTACCCATTTATCGAGATATGTTCTGCCTCCAATGATTAAGTACAATTTTCCTCTAGCAAGATTTATAGATTTTATATACTGTTCTTCTTGTTTTGTTTGTACCAAATGGAACCAAGGATGGGGATTATAGCCCAACAGTATTTTTTTCTTTGACTGCTTGATCAGTATAAGTAATATTTGCGACCAAAAATCGTTAAGTCTAAGTAAATTATTAAAATGCCAAATTTCTTTTTTATTAATATCTGGAAGTATTTCAGCAAGTAGTGGTGACTCAAGATATGTTGCTCTGATTTGGTTAGATAGATGCTCTAGGTTAAGCGCCCACGGTATACGTAGGCTGTAGCATTTATTAATTTTAACGACCACCCCACCCTCTTGAAGATTTTTTAGAACTTTATAAATAGCCTGGATAGTATATTTTTTGCCTATTTGAGTTAATCTCTCTCTTATTTGAGAAACATTTAAATTAGCCTCTTCAGCAAGAATTTCTACCAAATAATCTTCTATATTTTTATATGTCTGCAATATCATATTAAACTCTTAGTTTAAAAATTAGTCTTTTTTAACCATTTAGTTGAATATACTTAAAGTATATATTAATGTGCCCACGGAAGTCAATCAGTTATTTGACATAGAAAGCCAACCAAAAAGGAGAAAAATCATGAGTGAATCAGCACTTGCTTTATTGGAACGTATGGCTCCTCCTGCGAAGGAGATTACCGCATCTAGTTTCTGGGTTGATCTACCTGAAAAAGCGGAGGGCCTTCTCGGATACCAAGAACTCTCGTCGCAAAAAAGCACTTTAAATTTCAGAAAGACTCTGCATGAGTTGGGAGTGGCCCCATTCAGTGTTGAGTCGGTTGAAAAGTACAAGGAGTTGAGAGTAAAGATGAGTAAACGGTTACTCCCCGACTCATTTATTGCGACAATATATGGACTGAGTGCAATCACATTTCTACTCAGTGCAGGACCAGCAATCTTGGGTTGGCCATTCGGTTGGTTCTCGTCTTCCGCGACGATAGGGCATTATTTTGTCTGGACTTGCATAGTTAGTGTTGTAGCATGCTTTGCGCTTATGGTGTATGGGATTACTCGTTCAGATGTCTGGCTTGGTCGATGGCGAGCTACCCCGCTTAAAGGTTACTCCCAACCAGTGCCAGAGTTTGCTCTGCTCACAGCAATAAAAGTTAAGGAAAGATTTTCTGGACCAGAAGTTGAGATGTTTGTTCACGAATTTGTGCGAGTGGAGAATGAAAAAGTGGTTCTCGATCCGTTTCTCGTGGCAAGACACCAAAACAAGGACTACTTCATTGCTGTCTGGGATGAATCGAGATTTGAGGCAGAACAAAAGGTCTGAGATCAACCGAAGTGACAAGCCGTTGGGAAACCCCTGGCGGCTTTTTCTTTCTCCCCTCTCCTACATCTAGGAGAGGGGCCAGGGGTGAGGTATTATATAAGTATGAAAATCATATCTTGGAATGTAAACGGTATAAGAGCAGTGCATAAAAAGGGATTGTTTTTGCCTTTTGTGGAAAAGTACCAGCCGGATATTATTTGTTTACAAGAAACAAAGGCTAAACAAGACCAAATTGAAATAGATCTACCTGATTACAAGGAATACTGGAATTCGGCAGAGAAGGCCGGATACAGCGGTACAGCCATATTTTGTAAACAAAAACCTTTAAGCGTGACGCTCGGTTTTCCAGAAGAAATAAGCAAGAAGTATAAACTAGAGAATGATAAATACGGTGATCCAAATAAAGAAGGTCGTGTTTTGACAGCCGAGTTTAAAGACTTTTTTGTTGTAAATGTCTATACACCTAATTCAAAAGGAGATTTAAGTCGTCTAGAGTTAAGACATAAGCAGTGGGATCCAGCTTTTTTGGAATACATCCAAAACCTAAAAAAAACTAAAAACGTCATATTCTGCGGAGATCTAAATGTGGCTCATACAGAAGAGGACCTTGCAAACCCAAAGCAAAATGAAGGGGAGCACGGCTTCACAAAAGAAGAGAGAGGAGGAATAGATAATATTATAAAGGCTGGCTTTGTAGACACATTCAGAAACTTTACAAAAGGCAATGGCCACTATACTTGGTGGACACCATGGAGAAATGCTAGAGAGCGCAACATTGGCTGGAGGATAGATTATCTTTTTGTAAATAAAGAATTTTTACCCAAAATCAAAACGTCCCGCATATTGCAGGACGCCTTGGGTTCTGACCATTGCCCTATCTTACTTACTACATCTGATTAGGAGTAGACATAGGAACTTTTGGATCACAATGCTTACAACTGTTCTTGTGAGTAAATATTTCAACAAGAGCTGAAAGACCTACCAAAACATAAACAAGGGTTGTGAGCCCGGAAGGCAAGTAGTTGCCAATCCCCCACCCAAACACTTCTAACCCCCAATTCAAACCACCCACTACTAGAAGTATCCAAGTTACCATATGAAGTCCTTTCATAATTTTTAAATTAACTTTTAATATCTATGTTCTATATTATAAAACTTTTTTATTTTTAAAAAAGAAAAGTGTGTGTATAGTAAAAAACGTTTGCATAGACACAACAAAACCGCCAAGATGCGGTGGAGGGTTTTCGCACGACAAGGCGGTTTGCAAAAAGAACATTTGCCCAGCCCTAATTTTGTATCTAAATAGCATAAATTAGCTACAAAATTAGGGCTAGGATAAAAGATAGATTTCGTCAAGAAGCGCATTCACAAGAAATCGTATGATATTCCATTTTTAAATTAAAAACAGTGAGAATATATAAGACCTATTCTTATGCTCAACCAAACCATCTTTCGTCCGACGGCCGTCGGATTATAAAGAACTAATGCCAACTGTGTTTGTCTTTTAAAAATGTTAGCTTGTCTGATATAAAGTTTATGTCTTTTATAACTAATGTAAAGGACATAATGTGGATAACTATTTGGCTACCTACTGAACATAGTGTTTACCTCTTATTTCTTTTATCTCTTTTTCTTCTTCTTTTTCCTTCTTTTTTTTACCCTTCTCTCCAAACTCTTTCAATTCTTTATCGGACATATTTGCTAATTCTATTGTCCTTTTTTCTAAATATTCTTCTGTATTCAAAGAAGGATCTTCCAAAACTTCTTCTAACAATGCGTTTAGTATATGTCCTATTTTTGGCCCCGGAGAAATACCGAGAACCTCCATAATTCTTTTACCATTCGTTTTAAGCATCCCAACGGATATTGGGTCTCTCATCACCTCTTCTATCATTGCCTTATACTTTCTTAATCTATAAGGATTTTCCTTTGGTCTGCCGGTACCTATCCGATCACAACCCCTCATGTCTACTAAATCCCAGATATTTTCTTTACCCACATTGACCACCAAGCGCCTGACAGCAGAAGGCGTAATTTGCTCGGTGTCAGAAAAGAACATATGCCAGCGGACTAAATTGACCACCTTTTCAATTGTTTCACGTGAAAATCTTAAATTCTCTAGTATTTTACCAGTTACACGTGAACCCACAACTTCATGCCCATAGAAAGTCCATTGTTTAGCTTCTTCACTCCACCTCCTAGTCCTTGGTTTGGCTATGTCATGGAAAAGAGCAGAAAGTCTCACATGTAACGGATATCCTTTGTCAGCAGAATGTTGAACCGTCTTTAAAAGATGTGTCCAAACATCAAAAGAATGTGCTTTATTCTGTTCCACTCCAATACCTTCTTCCAGCTCAGGGACAATGTAGACCAGTAAACCCAATTTCCTTAGGAGCAATAGACCATTCATTGGTTTTGGAGACATGATTATCTTAACAAACTCATCTCTTACTCTTTCTCGAGAAACTTCTTTTAAAATATCCTTATTTTCTAATATTGATTTTTCTGTTTCTGGATCTAGAGGAAAGTCTAGTTCCACATGAAACCGAACTGCTCTAAGTATGCGGAGACCATCTTCAAAAAACCTTTCTTTTGGATTTCCAACAGTTTTTATGGAACCCCTAGCCAAATCAGCCACACCAAAAAATGGGTCTATAATTTCTCCATTTTCAGCATCATAAGCTATGGCGTTTATGGTGAAATCACGCCTTTTTAGGTCATCTAGTATGTTTTTACTGAATTGCACACTGTCGGGCCTTCTATGGTCAGAATACGAGCTCTCAACCCGATATGGCGTGACTTCTATGATCTTTAACGAGGTATCTTTCAAATCCGCCTCATTAGCAGATAAACTTTCGTTTACAATACCCACAGTTCCAAAGTTATTTTCATAAAAGGTTTTAGGGAATAAGGGAATAATCTTTTCTGGGGTAGCATTTGTTGTTATATCCCAATCTTTGGGCTTTCGGCCCATAAAGAGATCTCTAACACAACCACCAACCAAATAGCCTTCAAAACCGGCATCTTTGAGCGCTTTGGTTACATGGGAAACTTCTTTGGGTACCTTAAATTTTTCTATTTTAGCCTTCATTGTTTTTTAACTAATGATCAGGTGGTCAGAAATAATTTACTCATCGTCATTTGTAAATTTTCCCGACCCGGACTCGGCTGTTTTTTCTACTGAAAAAACATGCCTCCGTCTCGCACAAGTGTCAAAAAATCTAAAGCAGTTTAGATTTTTTCACCTTGTGCGCCCGGCAGGACTCGAACCTGCAACCCTTTGTTCCGAAGACAAATACTCTATCCAGTTGAGCTACGGGCGCATCATAAGGAGAATAATAACACATTTAGGAGCGTCTCTTGTATATTAGCAGTTTTAAGGAGTTTACGCAGGTTTAGGAAACAGAAAAACCCACCGACCGAAGTAGGCAGATTTCTCTGCCACTCGCGAATGGTGGGGTTAGAAGCTCTGAACGATTGACTTCTGGAGGGCGGTGATAGCTTCTCGCTTCATCTTGTCTTCTACTGACAGATGACTGACTCGGCTCCACATCCAGCCGCCGGACTTGTCGGTATACATCATTTGACCCTCGTCGGTGATCCGGAAGATGCCGTCGTTCCTGTCTACATAGATCGCACTTCTTGGCATCACCTTCATCTTCATCGGGTCGCCAGCGTGCCAACCGATTTGCCCGATGACAAGCGTGTAACGGATATCGCCTTGCTGGACACGATGTCCGATAACAGGGTAAACCACATAAAACGAGCCAGACGCCCATTCCTGAAACTCCCGACAATCCCAGCAGACTTCTGCCTGCCGAATGTCGTGCCCGATCATTTTGAGCACCTGCTGGTCAGCGATGTCACTCCGTTCCTTGAGCAGAGTCTCCTTGATCTGACGCTGTTGCTCGGCGGTAAGATTGATGGTTTGGCGAGTGGGGGCTGGCTCGTGCTTTGTAAGCACGCTCCAGATCAGCCCGCCGATCATTGTGAAGAGAGCTAGGGCGATGATTCCACTCTTGAGCTTTTGACTGAACATAATCCGTTGCTCCTTTTGGCTAAGCCAGATTTCTGATGTCTAGGTTAACATACAAAGAATTATCTGTCAATCTTTTTTTTTACTGGCGAACCAGTGGCTTAATTATTTAAAACTTCCTACAATTAAGACGTACGGCAATAGAGACTTTGGTAAACAAACAAGAGCTCCAGCAATTGAAGCGAGGGATTCTAGGGCGATTGTAGGGCGGGTAATATTGAAACATTAACTTTCTTGCATATATTCCACAACAATTCCAATTATTTTTTTAACAATATCATTACAATTTTTAAATGAAATTTTATCCAATACTTCTGACCCGTAATTTCTTATCAAATCACTGATTAAAGCATGAATGAAAGATTGAGTGGTAGATTCTACTCCCAAAAAATCTAACTCCACGTTGACATTAGTATCTAAAGCTGGAACAATCTGTTCTTTTCTGATTGTTTGAGCTATATCTTTGTTCTCAGCAAAAGAACCTATCGCATCAAAAAGTTTTATTTTAAGCATGTATTTTAAATAAATTTTGGTTCTCGATACCTTTCTTTTCTCCTTTCTCTTACGGCTTTAGAATAAGTGCCTCTTATAAGATCTAGTAGCGCATTAAATTGACCGGTAGAATCAAGTGATATGTCTATTCCGATTGCCGTACCATTCCAGTTTGGTAAATTTTTCTTCTCTGAGTGTCTGTCTAAATCGGGATTGGCCCTAAGCATTAATTCATCATTCTCTTTTCGCTTAAGCAATTTATACATTCCATCTCCACTATATACAACAAAGAAATCGCGGTTAGTATATGCTATTGATTTAATAAAGAATAACCCAGCTCCAGCGTTTTGTTCTGTCCCCCCGCCCCTTGACGTTGTCCCAGTAATTCCAGGATAAAGAGCCAATTTAATGGCTTCCAGATCATAATCTGTAGGATGGAAACGGCTTAGACTCTTTTTTATTCCAATACCTGTATCAGCTATTCCAATTCTTATTGTATTACTTTTCTTAAAATATTGCGCACATACCATAGCTCCATTTTTCGCCTCTGCATGCTCAATAACATTTCGTACCAATTCGCTTATGGTGTATCTAATAGGATCCACTTGTTTGGGTTCTAAATGGAGCATTGGAACCATATCAGTAATAAATTTTGTTAATTCTGTGGAATTTTTTATTTGAGTAAGGGGCACAAAGCGACCAGATGGATCATGCTCGATTATTTCCATACCAGATTCAATCCCAAGAAATCTAAAAAGTCCCATTCTTTCAAGATAATGCCCAGATCGAGCAGTTATTTTTTGACAACTAATTTTTTTACTATCAATCTTTAGAGCTAAAGAAGCAACCATACTTAACACCATCGGATGTAGCCACATCCATCTATCTACAGCTGTTATATCTAACTTTTCTGAATTTGCGGGATCAAATCCAGCTAAAAATTGATCAATATTACCCAGAAAGGCTCCGTGCGGTAAATGAATTTTCATCCGGGAATTGTAGCATTTCTAAAATAATAAGCAATGTTGATAATTCCCGGTTATTTTAAGCATATTTTGGTAATATTAATAGAGCTTAGCTGACAAGTAAGATACGAGAAGTCGAATGGTGCGGGCGAGGAGAGTCGAACTCCTACTATTTGATTGGCAACCAAATGTTCTACCGCTAAACTACGCCCGCAATGTTACTAAATTTAGCACAAAATATTTAATAAACAAAATTTATTGAGACAGAATATACAGACATTTTTGTGTCTTAAAAAGGAAAAAATGATAAAATGTCTTTATGGTGTAGTTGGCCTTAAGTTTAAACAAAACAGTGGATAACTTTGGGGACATTGTGTATAAGTCAGTCCGTCAGATGACGGACAAAAAGACAAAATGGCTTAAAATAAGGATTTTTGAAAAGACACAACTTTTAACTAAATTTATGGCAAAACACAACGAAACCGGAACAATAGGGGAGAATATAGCTACCAATTTCCTTATAAAAAAAGGTTTTAATGTGATTTGCCGAAATTATAATAGAAAATGGGGTGAATTAGATATTGTAGCTCAAAAAGACAAAGTCCTTCACTTTATAGAAGTAAAGACTGTTAGCCGTTCAAGTTATGGAGGCAGATTTGAACAAGAAGTAAATAATTATAGACCAGAAGATAATATGCACCCTTGGAAGATAAAAAGACTACAAAGAGTTATTCAAACTTATTTATTAGAAACATACAAACAACAAGAGACGGATTGGCAGTTTGATTTGGCCTGTGTATTTTTGGATCAAGAAAAGCGAATAGCAAAGATCAGATTTATGGAAAATATAATTTTGTGATAGTATATTTGGGTTAAACCCGCTTTTGCTCGTTTCGGCGGACTGCGTCACGCCGAAGCCGAGCTTCAGCGAGGCGAAGGCGGAGTGTAGTATAGTGGTAGTATAAATGCTTTGGGAGCATTAGGTCCGAGTTCGATTCTCGGCACTCCGACAGTAATGTCTTTAAAATTTAAACGCAAAATAGAGGATTTTACCTGCGAGAATTGCGGGGAGGATGTAGATGGTAATGGATACACCAACCACTGTCCTCATTGTCTATGGAGCAAACATGTGGACAATTTTCCTGGCGATAGGGGGGCCGACTGTGGTGGCCTTATGTGCCCAATTGATACCAAAGAGAGCGGGAGAGAGTGGTGTGTTATCCAAAAATGCCAGAAGTGTAAAAAAATCCATAAAAATAAAATTTCAACCGCCGACAATTTTGATAGACTAGTGAAAATAAATAAGGAGAAAAATAGTTAGTTTAATATTAAAAATAGAAAAGCCGTGCCAGAGCTTTTTATAGATAGCATGACTTCCCAAAAACTCACACTCCCACATGACTTTTTTGGGCATCTAGGAATTCCAAACTAACCTTCGCGTCAACCAAATCCGCTCGCATACGAAGTCTTCTTGCAAGCTCTCTCCTTGTAGTACAAGTGTCGTGGGAGAGAAATTTTATCTCATCCTTTATACATTGTTGTGTTAGGGCGATTTCTTGTTTGATGGGCTCAGGCATATTTCCTTCCTTCCAGATTTTATATTATATAAATTCAAACAAAAAGCAAATTAAAAATTTCGGTGCGGGATGCCGGAATCGGACCGGCGACCAGTGTTTGGAAAACACTCATTTTGCCACTAAACTAATCCCGCCTCCGCTAAAGCTTCGGCGGGCAAGCCCGCTTAGCTAGCTTCCGTATTTTAGCATAAAACCCACTCAATCCAAGTCAAAATATTTTTTTATGCTAATATAAATCTGTAGCTGCTGTCGTAGTTCAATGGATAGAACAAGACACTCCTAACGTCTAGATGCAGGTCCGATTCCTGCCGATGGCACCAATTATACGAAGTATTTTTGTGACATTGAGCACAAATCAAAAACCACCCGAAGGTGGTTTTTGATAAGTGAGAACAAATTTCTAGATTCTGGATTCTAACCTCCAGCTTCTATTTTACTGCATCTTTCAAAGCCTTAGCGGCTCTAAATTTTGGAACTCTCATGGCAGCAACGTTGACGGAAGCGCCAGTCCTAGGATTGCGAGCTACTCTAGCAGCTCTTTGTTTGGTTGAAAATATACCTAATCCCGCGATTGAGACTTCGTCACCTTTTTTCAAAGCGCCGACAATCTCATTTATAATAGATTCAACAACTTCCTCTGCTTGAACTTTGGTGCCATTAAGTTTTGCATGCACCGCATTGGCTAAATCTGCTTTATTCATTTTTTTAAAAATTAAAATTTTTATAATTTCTCGACCCTGCCCGCCGACAGGCAGGCCTCCACATTTTCAGAATAGATGATCTCGAGAGTCATCCATCCTCCCTCCGTAGGTAAGTATATATTTAATAGCCTTTTTGGCAATACCTTGACTCCTCGGCTGTGGATAGGCGGAATGATTAATTTAAATTGATAAGAATGTTATAATACATCTATGTTAGAAAAATACTTACAAGATATAGGATTGAGCGATAAAGAAGCTACTGTATACCTCACCCTATTGGCAGTAGAACACGCATCAGTATTGGATTTAGCCAAGAAAACAAAGATAAAAAGGCCTACGGTTTATGTGGTCTTAGAGTCCCTTTCTAAAAAGGGTCTTGTGAGCGAAACTACCATCGGCAAAAAAACTCACTATCAAGCTGAGCCTCCAGAAAGATTAGAAACATTTGTTGAAAAAAGAAAGATTGCCCTTGAAGAATCCCAAAGAACCTTGAAGGACGTTATTCCTCAAATTAAAAGTATTGCGCGCGAAACTGGCGAAAGGCCTGTTGTTAAATATTTTGAAGGTAAAGAGGGGATAATAAGCGCTTCAGAAGAAATGTTTAGGAACGAAACGGGAGGAGGTGAACCAATTTACCTTATTTACCCAAAAGATTTGCTTGATGAGATGTTTCCTGAACAAGAACGTTCAAAATTTAAAAAAATCAGACTTGATAAGAAAGTAAAATCAAAATTTTTATATACATACAACAATGGTGAAGTAGCTTCAGATGAGATGGGGGAAAGGATGAAGCTTGATTCTGGCAAATGCCCTATTACGTGCGATATAGCTATTTATAAAGACAAGGTAAGGATAAGTGTCTTAGGTAAGAGACTTTCAAGTATATTTATCCAAAGCAAAGATGTAGCTGAAACTCTCAAAAGTCTTTTTAATATTACTTTCAATTCTCTGAAAAAATAATATAAATAATTCACCCCGCAGGTCGACTCCACAAAGTGGTAGCCGGCCCGCGGGGTGTCTGGCGGATTTCCGCCCTTGTCTGTCGTCATTCAATAGTTTTTACCAACTTTTGCACCGAAGTCTTCAATTTGTTCCCCGATGCGGAGTTGGTTTTTGTGGGCTAACAAAGCCTTCATCCCTCGTTATTCACTTGGGACTGGCCTCAAAACCCTCGTGGGTCAGTCAAGCATACGACCTCTCTTTGACAAATTCCACCTCTAGAGATGCTGACGAGCGTTTGGTTACGCTGCTTCCTAGTTTGCATGTTACAACTAGGAAGCAGCGCTTCCTCAACTAGTCAAACATGCACACCTCCTTTTGGTGGTCACTGTGGGTAAGTATAGCAAAGTCAAAACTAATTGTCAAGCATCTTTGTCATTTTATGTGGATAATTACACATATATCCTTATTTATAGACATATTTTAGTAAAATAAGTGTTTTTTGAAGAAAACATAGTATTTTTACACAAAAATACATAAAAACTTTGTCAAAAAATAATGTAATCTGTCATATCAAATTATCACTTAATAAAATTAGATACCAAAATAATGGCTTAATTTAAAGCTGATTGTATAATAAGAAAAAGAAAATAGAATAAAGTGTCATAAATACTTGACAAAAAGATGGCTCGGGTATATACTGTCCCCAGAATCAAATTGAGGAGGTTGAAAGATTCTGCTTCCACTTGGTGCTCCCGCCCAGACATTATCGCGAGGAGCCCAAAGCGGGAGCGGAATCCCAAGATTATGACCCAAAGTCAGAAGGTTCTGTTGGCAGAAGCTAACAAGATCTTGGCCCGAGCTGGTTACAGCTCCGATGGTCGTCCAAAATCCGATAGGAGAATGTCGCTCAAAGCGGTTTCAACTCCTTGCGGAGGCCGGACCGATCGGCGGAAGTAGCCGACTCTGGTTGCGTCATCCTTCGGCCAAGGCACCGAAGTTGCAGATAAAGTCCTTCTGTGTAAAAGCATGGGCGCGGGAAGTTTGTTGTCTTCCCATCTTTTCAGAATTTAAAAATTGAATTTTGAAAAGACCGCATGATTCAAAAATCGTGCGGAAAAGTTCTTTAAAAATTAAAAGTGTTCTCATTGCGATAAGCAAATTGTTTCTTAACTTTAGGAGGTAGTTTGCTTATCGCAACCATCCGGTAATTTTGCCGGCGCGAGAGCACTGCCTTGATTAAAACACCGTTGATCCCAGGTCACAAAAAAGCCTAGGCAAAGAAGAACTTCTGATCAGACTCCGCAAGGGGTTGATCAGAAGTATGCCAAGAGGCGTGATCTGGAGGAGGAGCGATGCGCGAGGGTTCTTCTACTTCAAGAGAGGTCTGGTACCGGTGCTGCTAAGAGCAGACATCGGAGCACAACCAGTCTCAAAAACCCTCCTTGCGCTGTCTACCCTATGATCTTTCGGACCATTTGTTTGTTCCAGAGATGGAGCTTGCGAACCCGGAAGGGAGGAGAGACGATCGAGGTTACTTCTAACAATGATGAAGGTAAGGAGCGGTCTGGTCTGTTCCCGCTTAGCGGGACAATCAGCCGCTCCTGCCATCAACGTGTGCAGGAGACAAAGTGGGGGAATTTTATTCCCTCCCATTTTTTAGCCAGTAATTAAAATTATTGTTGGCTGAAAATAGGGTTCTTTGTAACTTATATCTTCTTGGGTTTCTCCTTACAAAAGCATTCAAAAAATTGAGTCTTTTTGTGAGGAGAAACCACATGAACACACTGCTTACGAACGCGAACGATTCCGCCCAGTCCGACGTAGCAACAAACTACGAAGGTGGGCAGACCTTTAACCGCTCGCTTCGCGAGCAGGTCGTGCAGGCTCTCTGCGTGGGGCGTTTCGGCGACACTTTCTACGCTTCCAAACTTCGTCTTGAAGAGGAAGCGCTTGAGGTGCTCGGCAAAGCGCGAGTGTCCGATCCGGAATTCCTGGCTCGCGCCATTGTATATGGTCGCGAAAAAGGATTCCTGAAGGACTCTCCCATCACAGGGCTCGCTATTCTCTCTGGGGGTGGGGCAAAAGCCAAACCTCTCTTCGAGAAGATCTTCAACCGAGTAATCCAAACCCCTGACGATCTGCGCAAGTTTGTAACTTTGTGCAAGTCGGGGACGGTTCCCGGAGTGAAGACGCTCGGTGGCTACCGACGTTCTGCTGTTAAGGAATGGGTCTCTACTTTGTCTGGGTATCACGCTGTGAAGTACGGCTCACGTGCTTCAAAGGGTTTTACTCTGCAAGACATCGTAAGCTTGACTCATCCCGAAACGGAGGATGCGGCAGTTGCCGAGAGGCTCGGTTGGCTCAAACGTGGGAGAAAAGCTCTCGGTTCAAACCGAAAGCTCAATCCCCAGATTCGTGCGGCTGAAGCGTTGAAACTGGTTGACGATGGGCAAGTAGCGATTTCCCTGATTCGTTCGGGAAAACTGCCTGCGGAATTCGTCATTCCGGCCTCAACGAAGATGACGACCGCTATCTGGCGTGAGTTACTCCACAATGCACCGATCTTCAACCTTCTGCGAAATCTTGTGACGTTCACTCGTCATGATGTTTTCAAAGAAGATGCGGAGATCGCCTACGCTGTGGAGCGACTCACCAACGTGAAGGCTATCGAGCACTCGAAGATTCTTCCTTTTCGTTTCTTTGATGCTTGGAAGAAGTATGTCCTCGTAGAGGGTAACGACAGTCGGATCGCGGACGCTCTCCGCACGGCTGCCAACCTCTCTTTCGTGAACATGCCGACTCTGGGCGGACGCACAGTTGCCATCGGTAGCGATGTCAGCGGTTCGATGGGTTGTCCTGTCTCTCCCAAGGGGCAGACTCAATTCATCGATATCGCGGGTATCTTCACCGGCGCCATCTTGCGTCAAATCGAAGGGCGAGCGATTCCGCTTCCGTTCCAAAGTCGAGTTATCGAGGGGCATGGGCTTTCAGGTCATGACGATGTTCTCGTCACGGCCGAAAAAGTCTCACGGCTCCTCGGTGGCGGCACAGCACTCGGTGCTCCCATCCAGCATCTCTTGGATCGAAAGATCTTTGCAGATGTATTCGTGGGAATCACCGACAATGAGGACTGGGCGTACGGTTCGGGGCATCACTGCCACGAATCATTCCTGGAACTCTGGCGCAAATACAGAGCAAAAGTAAATCCGAAGGCGCAAGCTTTCGTGATCCAAATTGCTCCGTACAAGCACGCTGTTGCACCGACCAACGAACCGGGGGTCCACTTCATCTACGGATGGAGCGACACTGTTGTCCGATACATTCCTTTCATTCTTGAAGGAGGCGCAAGCCAAGTTCAAGAAGTTGAGGGAATGTCACTCGATAACGGCGGGAACCAGGGAAGGTCCGGAGGGCACGACCATGCGCAGGCGGATGCCTAGTCCAAAGCTAGTGCATCCCTCCCGAGTCTCGGGAGACCCATGTCTGACTGCGCACAGCTCTTGGTCGCAAGACCTATTTTGCAAAGCCATACGTGAGTATCGCAATGTAAAATATCCAAAAGAGCACACCGAGGATAAAAGACCGAATCCTCATTGTTGCTGATTTCATCAGCGACTCTGGTCCAATCGGACTGGTGATAAATTAAATGGGAAATTGTTCTTTCTGTCCCTCACTTGCCAAAACAAGTGAGGGACTCCTACCAGAGTATTCATCTACCATATTTTTGGTTGAATGTTGTGGTGGGAGTAATCCCAGAAGTTAAGTCCAAAATTCAGATTTAAGGGAGATAGGAAATGAAAAACCTTTTCGTAGTTCTTTCCATAATCGCAGTACTGCTTTCCTTCATGGGATGCGGTGCTGCAAATGCCAACAATCCGCCGTGCGACCTGTCAGCTCTCAAGATCAAGTCAATTGTTCTTGAGGGCGACAAGGGTGACCTGGTTGGGACAGCAATGAGCAGAGAGTTGTTTGCTAACGGAGCAAAATGGACAACTGATTCCCCCGGCGTAGAGATCGTCGGGAAGGTCACCATAAGTTCTGTTAACAACCAAACACCGCTCTACGCTGTTGCTCAAGCCAAGCGCCAGGCATTCGCCGGCATCGCATACAGTTCGATTTTGCAGCCCACCTCGGCTGCCAATCAACTGGCTCGCAGGATTGCTCTCGACTTCTGCCGTTGTGCGACAGAAGGGGGAAGAATTCGCAAGCTCTCGCTTCACAAGAAGTGAATATGCAAAGGGTTGGAACCCCTGACAGCTGTCGACAAATATGTCCAGCGCAAAATAATTCTATGCCCGAGTTTCAACTCGGGCTTCCATCAAAATATTTTCAAAAGAGAGTGGTTTGATGGGAGTAACAATTAAATAAACAAAAAATCCGACTTTTGATCGGATTTTTTGTTTATTTTGTCATCTCTACGACTTTGGCAAATGAGTGGGGACTGACTGCAGAGATTTCGGAGAGCATTTTGCGATTAAGCAAGATATTTTTCTTTTTTAGGGCGCCAATGAATTTACTAAAAGAGAGACCGCTTTGGTGTAATGCTGAATTTAGTCTTACATTCCAAAGTCTGCGAAAATCACCCTTTTTGTCTCTACGATGAGCAAAGGCATAAGTACCAGCGTGCGAGATGGCTTCATAAGCTTGTTTTTCCTTTTTGGATCGTCCAAAGCGGTAGCCCTTAACCTGCTTTAATACATTTCTTCTTGTTTTTAGAGCATTTACTCCCTTCTTAACTCGTGACATAGCGTTTGGGTGTTAGTTTAGAATTTATAATTTTAAGCATTATTAAGATATCTGCCCCTATTTTTGTTTGTCATGGTAATCAAAACAGGACGACGCTTTTTAAGTGTCGTATTGGTGCGATTTTTGGCATTAAAGTGATTTTGGCCAATTTTTCTAGTCATCAACTTGCCATTTTTGGTCACTCTAATACGCTTTAAAAAAGATTTGTTTGATTTCATTTGACTTATATATTCTGCATAAATTTGATTATCTGTCAATCACTTAGCTCTCTCTATCATTGCCGACATACCCTTGGGGCTTTTCTTTGGCTCTTCGGCTATTTTGAAATTTTCCGAAATTAACTTGAAAAACCTCTCCATCCTTTCTTTTAAGAAGGATTCATTCATATACTTGGTCCTCCCAGGCAGAAATAAGTCTATTTTTACCCGATGACCATCCTTCAGCCATTCGGAAGCCTTTTTGGCTTTAAGGTTCAAATCATGGTCGCCAGTACCCACCTTTATCTGAAGACCCTTGACCTCTACCGCGTGGGTCTTGGATTTTATTGTCTTTTGTTTTTTGTTTTCAGAATAAAGAAACTTTCCATAATCTACAATTTTGGCAATCGGTGGAACAGCGTTTGGTGATATTTCTACCAAATCAAGCCCAAACTCAGACGCCTTGAGGAGCGCCTCTTTGATTGTAACTTCACCAAAATTTTCTCCTTGAGGACCTATCAGACGCAGATTTTCTGCTCTAATGAAATTATTTATCCTGTGTTTAATAGCCAAAAATTATAAATTATTTTTAACACCAATATCTTATCATATTTTTATATTCGTGTCATCTTCCTAAAACGGATTTTTGGCACCACGAATTTCAAAGTGGACGTGAGCACCTGTGACTTTGCCAGAGGTACCAATAAAACCAATAACATCTCCCTGTTTTACAGAATCTCCCACTGAAACAGTGTTTCTACTATTGTGAGAATAGAGTGTTTGGGTGCCATTTTTGTGTTTAATAACGATATAGTTACCATAACCACCGTTCCAACCACCACCTCTACTTATGATAACCTCTCCATCTGCAGAAGCCAATATCGGGGTGCCGACAGGGGCGGCCAAATCAACACCATTATAACCATGGATACCCTGAGTCTTTTTGCCCCCCACGATAGGTCTCATATAAAACCCTGCATATTCTTTGAGACTAGATGATGATCTCGGACCCGAAGTAATAGAGCGTGGCGATGATGCGAGCACTTCTCCGTCAGGGACTATGATGATAGAACCAACAGAAAGAGATGCTCTTTTTGATAGATTGTTATAAGCTATAATTTCTTCCGCATCACCTTTATATTTTTTGGCGATAGAGGCCAAAGTGTCTCCCTTAACTACCACGTGCTTGACTCCAGAAATAGGCAGTATTACCAAAGTATCCCCCTCTTTTAACGTGTTTGAGGAAAGGTCATTACCCCATTTTATGGTATTGACGGTCACATCAAACATTTCAGCTATTTGAGAGAGGGTGTCTCCCGCACGAACAACATAAATACTTATTTGATCACTGGTGGGTTTGCTGACTAGGGGATCTGAGACTATCCCCGAAGGACCAACGTTGGAGACCAGAGCATTATTTTCAACCGTTGGTATATTAAAATCTTGACCATTGGTAAGTGGGGTAGCCACCGCCACCAAGAGAGTCATGTTTTGAATATTTTTGTTTGTAAGTAAGTTTTCCTTACCGGAATTTCCAAAAAACATGCTGCTTAAAGCGCCCACCAGACCAGCAGATACTGATATTGGCAATAGTAAGACAACCAAGATGGCGAGCACCCTTTTGAAGGGTACGCTCCCGTTTGAGTGATTTCTTTTCCATATTTTCCTTAAAAAGTAAGGGAATTTGGAATCATCAGTCTTAGAGTTCTTTAAAATAAGCCTAGGGTTAATGATAATTTAGGATTTTCAGTAAAAAATGGCTTAGTAGAGCCATATTTCAGCACTGCTGTATATCTCAAACACGCTCAAAATTGTATCAAAATTTGACCTCAGGTCAATCAACAATGTGGATTAAAAAAATTGACTTTAAAATTCAACGATGTATAGTGGAAACGCAAGTCTAATCTAAACTTGCTATTTTGTTCGTTGAGAGGAGAAGTGATGACGGAGAAAAGAATGCATGAGATAGCCATTCTCTTAATGAGAGACCATCTTTCAAATAGAGGAATTCACCCAAGTACAAAAGACGAGACTCTGGTCCGTTTCGCTACTAGCTATAAAAGATACGCAACAGAGTGCCTTGCAAACCTTCTGCGTTGCGTATTGGAAGGCAAGAGATACAAAAACAACAACATGGATCTGACAGGAGAAATCTGTTACTCTTGGATAAAGAAAATTTATACAGAAGAAACTTGGTACCTCAATAACAATTTTCGGAGAGGTATTGGAAATAAGGCAAAACACCTAAAAATCTCCACAGTACAACTCATCCAGTTCTACCGTTTGATTCTCATCGAGATAATAAATGAAGAACTGCAACAAACAGAGGAAGAAGTTCCTTTAAGTACTGAGTAAGAAAAGATAAGGTTGATCCTTCTGTATTTTAGAGAGATCCTAAAGGGGTAATGCTAACTCCCCGATTCTGCGGAACAGGGTAAGTGGCGAACAAGAACCTCTCCTCGCTTTTCAAACAGACCCCGTGCGCGCAGGCGGGGTTTTTTCTTTTTTCATCTGCCTCGTGGCAAAATCGGGCCGAAGTCACTGTTAGGCTATTTTCATTACAGATCTTAGTATTCTAGAAGCATTCATTACTTCAATACCTATAACTTTTTTCTTTTCGTCTAACTCTACAGACACACCAGGAGCGACCTCCACAAACTCTTCTTCAATTCCGTTTTGTACGCCAAAATACAGGACATCGCTTCCTTTATCGTAATGCACCATTTTCTGTTTTTTTATAATTTTTTCCATCTCTTGGTCTTTATTCTATTAAATTTTTGCAAAAGTTTCAAGGGGTGAATAGTAATCAATATTATTTCCGATGTGTTTTCTTCATAAGCAACCATCATATCCCTTTCTCCACCATTATATAAGACTCTTTTTATAGCCACTTTATTACCTGTTGCTACATCAAAATATCTTTCTTTTGCGTTTTGATATATTTGTTTGGGAAGTAAAAATGGAATATTTCTCATTTTTATACGAAATTTTAGATGAGAAGAATAAATAATCTCTTTCATTGTATACAATATAACACCAGCGCAATTTTCTGGTAAGATAGACTGATGGATTATTTCGGAGAATTAAATGGGGCGCAAAGAGTGGCGGTAGAGACAACTGAGGGGCCACTCTTGGTGCTGGCTGGCGCCGGAGCGGGTAAGACCAAAACCGTCACCTATCGGATTTTGAATTTAGTCCAAAAAGGGGTACCCCCAGAAAACATCTTGGCGGTCACCTTCACCAACAAGGCGGCTAAGGAAATGGAGGAGAGGATTTTAAAATTACTTGGGGAAAATAAATTGGTAAATAGGCCCATTTCAATAGAGGGTAAGCCGTTTATCGCCACTTTCCACGGACTCGGCGCTTTTATTATAAAAGAAAATTTTAGAGAAGCCGGTGTTAAAAAACATTTTAGTATTTATGACAGGGAAGATTCTAAGCGGGTGGTCAAAGAGGCGCTACAGAAAAATGGCTACGACCCAAAACAATTTGAACCCAGCAAAATACTTTCTATTATTTCTCGGGAAAAGGGCAACTTCGTGGAAGCGTCCGAATATTTTGAGAGAGCTTCAAACGAGTATTTTGGGGGTATTGTGGCTAAAGTCTGGCAAGATTATGAAATAATTTTAAAAAAAGAAAACGCTTTGGATTTTGATGACCTTATTTTGGTAGCAGGAAAGCTCTTGCAAAAAGAGGAAATCAGGAAAATTTATGAAAATAAGTGGCAATATGTTCATATAGACGAATATCAAGATACCAACAAAGTGCAGTACCAAATCGCGGAAGCAATCGCAAGAAAACACCAAAATATATGCGCAGTGGGGGACGTAGACCAAAACATATACAGTTGGCGTGGAGCAAATATTAGAAATATTTTGAATTTTGAAAAGGATTATAAGGGAGCAAAGCTGGTTGTTTTGGAAGAAAATTATCGTTCCACCAAAACAATACTTGCTGTGGCAAACAAAATTATTGAAAAAAATAAATTTAGAAAAGAAAAAATTTTAATAACAAAAAATGCAGTTGGAGAAAAGGTCGGACTCTTTGAAGCCTTAACCGAAAACCATGAGGCAGAGTTCGTCGCCTTAAAAGCAAAGGAGCTACAAAAAAATGGAGTGCCTCTTTCGGAAATAGCCGTACTTTATCGCGCCAATTTTCAGTCAAGAGTTTTGGAGGAGGAGTTTTTGGCCAAAGATGTGCCTTACCAAGTATTGGGAACTAGATTTTTTGAAAGAAAAGAAATCAAAGATATTTTGGCATTTTTGAGATTTTGTTTTAACCCCGAAAGTATCTCTGATTTAAAGCGTATCATAAACGTACCACCTCGTGGTATCGGCAAAACTACTTTGCTTAAAATAGTTGAGGGCAAGGAAGAATCTCTGCCGGCGGGGATGAAAATAAAAATGTCAGTCTTTAGAGAACTTCTGCGAAGAATCAAAAATTTTGCGGTCCAGAATCCTCCTTCAAGAACTATTATGTTTATAGCCGAAGAGGTGGGGTTAAACAAAAATTTGGAAAAAACAGAGGAGGGGACGGAAAGGATAGAAAATATAAAAGAATTGGCCGCACTTGCCTCTAGATATGATAAATTAAATCCAGAAGAGGGGGTGGAAAAATTATTAGAAGACACCTCGCTCACCTCAGATCAAGACAGTGACAAAAAAGAGAAGGACGGGGTAAGACTCATGACGGTTCACGCTTCAAAAGGTCTTGAGTTTGCTTATGTTTTTGTGACTGGTCTAGAAGAAGGACTTTTCCCACATGATAGAAATAATGATGAAAACGTAAGCGAAGAAGAAGCGGAGGAAGAGCGAAGGCTTTTTTATGTAGCTGTCACCCGCGCCAAGAAAAAACTTTTTCTCTCCTATGCTCAAACTCGCACCATTTTTGGCAGTCGGGGAGTGAATATTCCTTCTGAATTTATTTTAGAAATCCCGGACGAATATTTGGAGCGTGAATTTCTAGATTATACCCCAAAACGAAAACCCCTCTTACATATAGAGTTTTAGAATATTGACAATGTTATAACAAAGTATATACTTATAATATGACTACTCAAATAATGTTTAGGCTAGAGGATAAACTTAAAAAGGCCGTGCAAAAGAAGGCTAAAGAAGAAGGTATCACCATTAGTGACTTTTTTAAATCTGCCGCTAAATCTTTTGTTGATGGGAAAATTAATGTGGGTTTGACACTTGAGGAGGAAAGTTTGGATGATTATACAGAAGAAAGCATTCGTAGTCTAAAGAGAGGACTCGCCGATTTTAAGAATGGCAGATTTTTTAGAGCCCGATGAAAATATTCTATTCACAAAAGTTCAACAAAGTATTAATTTCTCTCCCCACTGGAATAAAAAGAATTTATAAAAAACAAGAAAATCTATTTATTATAAATTGGAAGGATCCGCGACTTCACGCCAAAAAAATAATAGGTACAGTGCTCCTCTCTTTTAGAATTACTAGAAAATACAGAGTGTTGTTCAAGTTTGCCGACGAAAATTCAGCTTCATTTTTATCAATCGGCCACCGAAAGGATATCTATGATTAAACATAAAGCTAAAAAATCATTAGGGCAGAATTTTTTGAGAGATAGGGTGATTTTGAAAAAAATTGCTGATTTCGCGCAAATTGAAAAAACAGATGTAGTGGTAGAAGTGGGACCAGGAGAGGGAACACTCACTGAGATTTTGCTCACAAAAGCATCTAAAATAATAGCGATAGAAAAAGATGAAAATCTTGCTAAAAAACTTGAAAACAAATTCAGTCAAGAAATAGCAAGCAACAGATTACAGATAATAGTAGGGGATGTGCTGAAAGTGTCAAAGGGCGTCTTTGAAATGCCTCGGTCCCAAAAGACGCCCCTTGACACTTATAAGCTAGTTGGCAACATTCCGTATTACATAACCGGCACATTATTTAAAAAAGCTTTGGAGTCTGCAAATCCTCCAAAATCAATTACTTTTGTGGTGCAAAAAGAAGTGGCAGAGAGGATAATGGCCCGCGACAGAAAAACCCAGCCTTCGCATAAAGCTACGGCGGGCAAGGAAAGTATTTTGAGTATTTCAATAAAAGCTTACGGAGAGCCTAAATATGGTGGAATTATAAAAGCGGGGAGTTTCTTCCCCAAACCAAAAGTAGATTCTGCCATTATTTCTATAAGGAATATAAGTAAAGACAGATTTAAAATAACCTTTCCAACCACCCTTACATCAAAAAAGGAAAGAAACGAAGGAATTTCTGAAAAAAGATTTTTTGAAATACTAAAAGCTGGATTTGCCCACAAAAGGAAGCTTTTACTAAGCAATCTCGCTGGTGTGTCAAGGTTCAACCTTGACACATTAAGACTGGGAGAGAGTTTTGGGAAATGCGGGATTTCGGAGAAGGCGAGAGCCGAAGATTTGAGAGTGGAGGATTGGTTTAATTTGGTCAAAGAAATATTGAAAGATTAAAGAGTTGCTACCAGATATTAAATTTGGTATTGAAAATTAATTTGTGCACAAAACACAATGCTAACATCTATTGTTGGGTGATATACTTAAGTGGTGATTATGCCAAGTAAAAAAGTTTTAAGTATTTTTATATTAACGACTGCGTTGGTGGGAGCCATCATTATTGCTTTTGGTAGAGATAAGAGTAGCACTGCTATAAATTTTGCAAGCAACTTGGTGGCCGGAGAAAAATTAAACATACCAGAAAATCCAAATTGGCAAAATGAATTGGGCGAAGTGTCTCAAAATACAGAAGGGGTTCAGGCAAAAGAAGAAGTAGGGGCTGGCGGGGAAGAAACCGCCACCGACACCATATCAAAAACATTGATATCAAATTACTTAGCTCTAAAACAGAATGGCTCTTTAAATCAAGAGTCAGCTCAAAAATTGGTAGATCAAACGGCAAACTTGGCTTCCCAATTGGGAGGCGAGGTTACGTTGGAAACAAAACTCAATATTATTTCAGACGGTGGCAAACAGACGATGATTGATTATGGTGAAAATTTGGGAAATATTTTGAGAAATAACAAACCGCAAGAAGTAAAAAATGAGCTAGAAATAATAAGCAGTGCCGTGAGCTCGCGAGACCCTTCAAAAACAGAGGAATTAAATACTATCATTGCTGTTTATGAAAAGAGTGCCGAGGACCTTATTGAAATGCCTGTCCCGCAAACTTTTGTCAAAGCGCATTTGGATATGGTGAACGGCATAATAGGTATGGCAATAGCCCTAAAGGAAATGAGAACTGTCTTTAGCGACCCAATCAAAAGCTTATCATCTATGCAACTATACAAAGAAGGTCTGACTATATTTATACAAGCCAAACAAGCGACAAACGTCTTTATCATTAAAAACAATATTGTTTATAAACAAGGTAGCGGTGGTTACTACTTATTATACGGTATATAATTAATACGAAATAACAAATTTATTAACGAAAGGCTACAAAAATTAAAATTATGAATGAATTTAATAAAAAAATTATAGTCTCAATCTTGACGATTATATTTGTTTTTTCTCCAGTTTTTGCAATACCAGCCCAAGCTCAGTGGGTGATTTATGATCCCATGGATTCAGTAAAAAATTATGGACTTGACGCGTTCGCATGGACAATAGTAATTCTAATAATGGAAAGAATGACGGCTAGTACCGTCAATTGGATAAATGGCGGTTTTAAGGGTAGCCCCGCCTTTGTTACCGACCCTGAGGCCTATTTTAAAGATATTGGTGATAAGGTGGCGGGTCAATACATATTTAGTAATCCAAATCTAAACTTTCTGTGTGGGCCAATACAGGCCAAAATAAGGCTGGCTCTCACTCAAAATTATAATCAAGACAGAGTCTGGCAATGCACCCTAACTCAAGTGGGTAAAAATATGGATGATTTTATGAATAATTTTGAAAATGGCGGTTGGGACAATTTCTTTGAACTAACCCAGAGACAACAAAACAATCCGATCGGGGCATACCTACAAGCTCAAAACGAATTGAATCTTCAGATTGCCACCAGACAAGGGACCAAACAAAAAGAGCTTGACTGGGGTAATGGTTTTATGTCTTTTAATGAATGTACAAAGCATGGGGTAGCAACCACAAGAACGGTAGAAGAGGGTGGAAGATTTGAATTACAAGCAGACGGATCTAATAAATATATAGAGGGCACAAAAAAGCAGGTTACCGATCCGCCCCCATGTATTTCGGAAAAAACAAGTACTCCCGGATCGGTTATTTCAGATCAACTAAATAAACAGCTTGGACTTGGACAAGATAAACTGGTAGTAGCAGATGAAATAAATGAAATAGTAAGCGCGCTTCTTAATAAACTTGTTTCGTCAGTAGTGGGTGGCATAGGAAAAGGGTTGAGGAGCTTGAGTAAACCCGATGCAACAACCGGTAATCAAGTATTTAGTGAGCAGCTATCAACTGTGGAGACAACTGTTGATTATTTTGGTTCTTCTCAAAATACAGGCATATTGGATATACCACCGCCAGATCCATGTGCGGGAGTAGGAGTAACCCCTCTCTGCCCATTCGAAACTCAAGTTTGTAATTCAACAAGTCCGTTATACAACCCCGCAGATCCATCTTGTACTACTGTGCCATAATCCCGTCAAAGATTAAATAATTTATGAAGCCCGCAAATATTATAAATAAAAAAAACAGAAAGTTTGTTATCTCTAATTGGATAACACTTGGAATACTGACGGTTGTTTTGGTGGGGGTTTCAATCCCATCTGTTGTGTTTGGGGCAGAATGTACGCCAGCAGAATTAGCGGCTGGTGGTAGAAATCAAACATTTTCAGCAACCGGAGCATCTACAGTGGCTTGTGTAATGCCGACCCAACCAGGACAAAACAGTTCAGTGGCGGGAGTGGCTGTTGATTATTTAGTCTCGCCCCTTTTTCAAGGTATTGCAAGACTTTTGATGGGTTTTTCATCTCTTATCTTAATGTTGAGTGGACTTATATTTGATAAGGTAATCGATTTTTCTATTGTAAAAATGGCGACAAACATTGGCGACCCCAATGGAGTAGGCGGCAGTATCACCGTTGCTTGGGCAACTCTGCGAGACGTGGCCAATATATGTTTTATATTTGTACTTCTTTATGCCGCATTTAAAGCAATGTTTGAGCTAAACTTCGGAAGTATCGGCAAAACAATCAAAGATATTATTATCGTAGCTCTGCTTATAAACTTCAGTTTATTCTTTTCCAAAGTAGTTATTGATGCGTCCAATATCGTGGCTGACGGTTTTTACAAGTCAATAGCAAGTAATACGGCCACACTAGATGCCTCTGGAAACCGAGTTGAGGGGAAATTTTCAGGAATTTCGGCAGGTTATATGAATATGCTTGGAATGCAAACATTTTATAGTGCCAATGTTTTGGATAATCCAAATTTAAAAGATCCTGTTCAAATTTTGATCATCGGCATTATGACTTCGGTGTTTATGCTAATCGCCGCTGTTATATTTTTGATAGCCGGCATAATGTTTGCTGCCCGCTTTATTATACTTATTTTCTTAATGATACTTTCTCCTCTAGCGGCAATCGCGTTTATCTTCCCCAGCCCCGGGATAAAAAAACACTTTGACGAATGGTGGAATGCCTTGGTGGCCCAATCATTTTTTGCCCCTCTCTATTTTGCCTTAACTTGGGTTGTTTTTAAACTTGGCACTTCTCTTGTCAAGATAAATCCAGCAACAGGACCGTGGACAGAACTAACAACCAATCCTCAAAGCGCCATGGCCCTAATAGTTAACTACGTCTTAATCATCGGCTTTTCCATAGCCGCACTTGTCTTTGCCAAAAAAATGGCAAGCTCAACGTATGGGTTTAAAGAAATTTCCGGTGGCATCGGCACCGTAGCTATTGGTGGAGCCGCTTTAGCGGGGAGAACTGTTATTGGTAGAGGATCTAGTTTGATATCCGAAACTCAAAGAGAGAAGTGGTCAAAATCGGCGACTGGCAGAGCTGGACTTTGGTTGGCTAACAAAGGAGGTAAAGCCAGTTATGATGCGCGCGGTTTGGCTGATACAAAATTAGGTAAAACTATTGGTGCCAGTGATGTAATGGGTATAGCCGGTAAAGCTGGGGGAGTAGGAGGATTTGTTAAGGCAGTAGAGGATAAGGCCAAAGAAAAAGCCAAGTATGCAAAAGGGGTTTATGGGCAGACCGATACAGAAAAAGAAGCATTTGAAAAAGCAAAGAAAGATGAGGAAGCAGAAATTAGAGCGGGGAGGGCAACAGTTGCAAATCAGACAAAATCAGAAGCAGATAGAGCCGAAAATGAGAGAAGGAGAGATTTGAACGACAAACTGAAACCGTACACAGAAAATCAAGAGAATATAAAGAGAGAGAAACAAGAAAAAGAAAGGGAGCTAGATGTTGTAAGAAGAAGTGGTGATGTGGCCAGAACAGAAATGGTGAGAAAAGAGCTTGATTCCATAAATACAAGATTATCAAATGAAATAAAATTGAAAGAAGAAGCCAAAAAAGAAATTGAGGAAAATGATGAGATTTATAAAAAGTTGGCAGAAGTTGCTAATGACAAAAAGGATGTGGCAAAAGAAGCAGAAAAGAGAAAGAATAAAAAGGAAATAGATGATGAGGAATATTCAGAAAGCACGCAGAAAATGAAGAAAGCTGGTGAAGAAAGACAAAAAGCTTATGCAGAAAAAACAAGAAGTGGTAGTCCAGTATCAACTTCATCTGGGGCTATTGTTGGTGGTGTTCTGGGTGGACTAGCCGGTCCAATTGGCTCCGTTATAGGAGCTGGTATTGGTGCCGGTATTGGAAAATATGCTGGAGGGAAAATGCCAGAGAAATTTAATTGGGCGGGTAATAAGGCTGCCGCAAGAGAGATAATGAAACAGGCTAAAGGAAAATCACCTAACGAAAAAGCGGCTGATTTATTAAAAGAGATGAAAGAAGCAGAAGACAAGGCAAAGGGCGGAGGTGGTGGAACACCTACGCCCCCTCCACCTCCTCCCCCACCCACCACCACCTAGCCCATAAATTATGGATTACAAAGAAACAATAAAAGAAAGGCTGAACATTTTATCTCCTCAATTGAGAGCTTTTATATTGGATGAAAATTGGAGAAAAGATACAGAAAAAATTGGCAAACAATTCAATTTTGATGAAGAAAAGTATGCTTCCTTTGAAAATGAAGTTTTTCTTGTTCTTTTGTGTTTTGAACCCAAAAATGATTTTGCGGAAAATATAAAAAGGGAGTTGGAAATAGATTCTAATATGGCGGGGTGGGTCGCTGAAGATGCGGAGAAAAACATTTTTAACAAAGTGACAAATGAAATAAATTTAATGTGGCAAAACGAAGAGAAAGCAGAAAAGTCGCCACAAAACAATGTGGGGACAAGCTTTGAAAAGATAATATTAAATCAAGCCAAGGCGATGAGGGTTGCAGAAGTGCCTAGTAATTTACCAACTGATGAACAACAAGGGAGGGAACTGCCAAAAATAATTCACAATTACATTGCTAGCGACGATCCATACAGAGAACCGCTTCAATAATTAACCTAATTTCTAATTGACCTAATTAACCTAAACAATGAACGAAACCCGAACTTCAATAAAAACAAAGGGTTGCAAACTTTTTTTGAGATTTAGTTATTTATTATTGGACATTTTTTAGAATAATTAGAGGAATTAGAATAATTAGAAATTTAACACTATGCGTTTTCAAATTCCACAATTTATAGATGTTGAAGATAAAATATTTGGGCCATTTACCCTAAAGCAGTTTATCTATTTGGCTGGAGGAACATCGGTTGCGGTAGTCTCGGTTATGTTTTTGGGTAAATTTTTTGGACTTTTGGTTGCTTCGCCTGTTGTTATTTTGGCCTTGGCTTTAGCTTTTTATAAGATAAACAACCGCCCTTTTGTACACGTCTTAGAATCGGCTTTCAAATATTTTACCAAAGATAAGTTATACATCTGGCACAAAAAAGAACCCGAGGAAGAGTACGCCAAAGAAAGATCTGCCAATGGTAAGTACACTTCGCTCATAGTGCCCAATTTATCTGGAAACAAGCTTAAAGATATGAATTGGGAATTGGATGTGAGGAAGAAAGAGGACGAACGTAATAAATTAACCTAATTGTCCTAATTATTCTAATTTCTAAAAAAATCCAAATGACCAAAGATAGGAAGTATGACTTGGAAGAGCGGGCAGCAAAATTTGGAGAAAAAATATTAACATTTTGTAAAAAGATTCCCAAAGATGAGATTACCAAACCACTCATAAATCAGTTGGTAAAATGTGGCACAAGTGTTGGGGCAAATTATTGTGAAGCAGATGATGCAGAAAGTGGCAAGGATTTTAAACACAAAATTGGAATATGCAAGAAAGAATCCAGAGAATCAAAACACTTCCTAAGAATGTTTGCTGTTGTAATTCCAGAACATAGAGACGAAGTTGCGAAGTTGTGGTTAGAAGCAAAAGAGATTAATCTGATTTTCAATAGTATCTATAATAAGGTAAAATGATTGGGTAGTTGGAGATTGGTTATTTTTTAGGTTAATTAGGTCAATTAGAATAATTAGAAATTATATTGTTATGCCAAAGAATGCAACCCAAGAGTTTGTGCCTATAGATGACGTGAGAGACGGTATTGTTATTTTAAAAGATGGCGGTATGCGGGGGATCCTCATGGCGTCGAGTATAAACTTTGCTTTAAAATCAAACGACGAGAGACAGGCCATACTTTTGCAATTTCAAGATTTTTTAAATTCTTTAGACTTCTCCATCCAGATTTTAATTCAGTCCAGAAGGCTTGATATCAGGCCGTATATCGCCCTTTTGGAAGGTCGGTATAAAGAGCAAACCAATGATCTGATGAAAATTCAGATAGAACAATATATGGCCTTTATAAAAAGCTTCACCGAAGGGACAAACATTATGACTAAAAACTTTTTTATAGTAATCCCATATGATGCGGCCATCATATCTTCCAAAGGTGGCTTTTTGTCAGGTTTCAGCAGGAAAGAGCAGAGTAAAGAAGTAAAAGAAGAAGATTTTGAAGAGAAGAAAAATCAATTAGAGCAAAGGATGTCGGTAGTAGAACAGGGACTCTCGCGTTGCGGAGTCAGGGTTGCCAAACTTGGCACCGACGAGACCATTGAGTTATTTTATAAAATATTTAATCCGGGAGAATCAGAGAAGCCCATTAAAATTAATTAAAATATGTTTGGATTTTTTAAGAAAAAAGAAAAAAATGATTTTGTGACCACTTCTATCTTGCCGAGGTCCATCACCGAAAGCTCCGAATTAGAGCTCCGAGATATTTTGGCACCCAGCGCCCTTAAGGTAAACACCAAAGAGCTCAATCTGGGAGAAAAGGTGGTTAGAAGCTTTTTTGTCATATCTTATCCAAGGTTTCTTTCGGAAGATTGGTTCTCGCCAGTTATAAATATGGACAAAATGTTTGATATCTCCATATTCATTCACCCCTTAGAGACAGCAAAAATTTTGAGAAGTTTTCAAAAAAAGGTGGCCGAAGTTCAAAGCCAAATCAGAATGAGAGAAGAGAAGGGGTTGGTGAGAGACCCCATGCTTGACACCGCGTATGGAGACCTGGAAAATCTGCGCGACCAGTTGATGCAGGCCCAAGAAAAGATGTTTGAAATGGGTCTTTATATTTCAATCTATGCGGGCAATAGCGAAGATTTAGATAAGGCTGAATCTGAAATAAAATCAATTTTGGAATCAAAACTTATCTATGTTAAGCCCGCCCTTTTCCAACAAGAACAAGGCTTTAGAAGCATTTTGCCAACCGCCAAAGACGAGCTCTCGGTTCACTCAAAAATAAATTCTTCGCCACTTTCTTCTCTTTTTCCATTCATCTCTTTTGACCTCACTTCTGATAAGGGGATTTTGTACGGTATCAACAGGCACAACTCATCACTTGTCCTTTTTGACAGATTTTCTTTGGAAAATTATAACTCCGTCACTTTTGCCAAAGCGGGGGCAGGCAAATCTTTTGCTATAAAGCTTGAGATACTGCGCACCCTAATGTTTGACGCCGAAGTGATTGTGATTGATCCAGAAAACGAATACGAGTATATGGCCGAGGCGGTCGGTGGTAGATATTTTAATATTTCTTTAAATTCCGATCACCACATAAACCCTTTTGAGCTCCCGATCCCAGCCGAAGATGAGTCCACGGCGAGCGTCTTGCGAAGCCAAATTATAAACCTGGTAGGTCTCTTCCGTATAATGATGGGAGGCCTTTCTGCCGAAGAAGATGCTTTGATTGACCGCGCCATCACCGAAACTTACGCCCTAAAAGACATTACTATTGATTCTGATTTTAAAAACGTAGAACCACCGCTTCTCTCTGATTTTGAAATGGTACTCTCCGGTATGGAAGGAGGGGAGTCTTTGGCTCAGAGACTCTCAAAATACACCAAGGGTACTTGGTCAAACTTTATAAACAGACCTTCAAACATTGATATCAACAAAAAATTTATAGTTTTTTCAATTAGAGATATGGAGGATGAGTTGAAGCCGGTGGCGATGTATATCGTCACCCATTATATTTGGAACGCCATCAGAAGAGAACTGAAGAAAAGGCTTTTGGTAATTGACGAAGCTTGGTGGATGATGAAATCCGAAGACACCGCATCCTTCCTTCTTTCTTTGGCAAAAAGAGGCAGGAAATACTATTTGGGGTTAGCGACCATCACCCAAGATGTGGACGACTTTTTGAAATCTCCTTATGGCACACCTATTATCTCAAACTCTTCCATTCAAATTTTGCTAAAGCAGTCGCCAACGGTGATAGACAAACTACAACAAGTCTTTAACTTAACCGACGAAGAAAAGTATTTACTTTTGGAATCAGGGGTGGGGGAAGGTATATTTTTTGCCGGACTTAAACACGTTGCTATAAAAATAATCGGCTCTTATACTGAAGAGCAGATCATCACCACTGACCCATCCCAGATTTTGGCCATGAAAAAACAGAAAAAAGATTTGGAAGGAAAATAAAATATGGACGAAAATTCTGCACAACAAAATCAGACCGTTTTAAGAAGGCCGGTAAGACCAATACCTCAAGAAGTGGCACCGAGAAAAATGAGAATAAAAATATGGATGGGGTGGGCGCTTATTATTTCAGCCATTTGTGTTGATTTGGTAGAACTTTTGGGTGGTTATATAAGTTTTGAAATAATAGCCACCATTGTCGGTTGGGTTGCCTCATTTGTATTTTGGGTTTGGTTTTTAATCCTTGGGGTACCTTATTCTTCAAACACGAAAAAGTTTGTTATGGCCATCATAATGAATTTGTTAGAGATTATCCCAGGACTTGACGCTATCCCAGTTTGGTTCCTTTGGACGCTTGGGATGGTTACCATTGTGGGAATGGTTAGAATGGAAGATAAGGGGGAGAAACCAAGCATAATTGGCGGATTCCTTGAAGGTTTCGCACTCGCAGAAACGCTCAATCCGGTAGCATTGCCAATAGCCATAGGAACAACGGGGTTGAATAGAGCAAGAAGATTTGTAAAGAGGAAGGCCGGTGTGGGACAAGCTAATTGGGTTAAACAGGACGAAGAGACGGACAACGCAGATACCGCGATGGGTAGCATAGATGGGTAGCATAGACCGAATTCAGCAAATTAAAAACAAGTATCAAAGCAAAATAAGCCCGTTCGAAAAAAGTCTGGGAGTAATGTTTTGGATTTAAAAAAGAATATTAATGTGGGGGTAGGGAAGTAGAAACCAATTTCATAATTTCATCTTTTACTTTTTCAGGATGAGGAATTTGGTGAAATTTGAACTTTTCTTCTGTACCAGCAGTTTGCACTTGTAGATCGCCAAAATGCAAAATAGTTTGAACAAAGCCCCTTGTTTCTACCGAAATATCTTGGATCCGAGTCAAATGTAGTTCAGAAATCGTCCGATTAAAGAATCCGTGTTGAGCGCTATCAATAATCCGCCTGTTAGTAACGATCCAAACATCTAAAGTATACATAGTAAGAGCGTAGAAAATGCCAGACCAAATCAAAAGATACCAAATACTAGAAACAAAAAAGAAGCTGGCCAAAAGATCGTTTGAATATAGAAAGGAAGAAAAGGATAGTCCTACGGCTATCGGTATCAAAGCAAGGAACAGGAAGACCACTAAGCGTGTAAGGATAAAAAACGGGTGGCGACGTATGAGCAGGAGAGTCTTTTCATCTTTTTCTTCACCCGCAAAAGAATTGTCTGAATCTATAAAAATTGAAAAGAATGATTTCATTGTGTATTTGTAATATTAAAAAGGCTACTGCTTATTTTTTCAAACTGGTTTTTTAAAGTTGTCAGATCAATACTTACAAAGAATACAGCGCTCACAAAAAACAAACAAACGGATCCCAAGAGAAATACTACCGCAAATTTTTTGGGCTCTGTGCCTACACCAAAACGAGTTAAGTGGTATAAAATAATAAAATTAAATAGCCAATAGGCAAGGGTGGAGACCAGTAGGAGGGCGACAAAAATAAACTTAGCGGAAACAAAATCCATATATTCACAGTATACAATATTATAAACATCTAGTGAACAATAAATAAAGAAGGTGGTATAATGTGGAAAATGTTAGATAAATTTATAAAACTTTTAATACTAGTTGGAGTAGGGATGATATTTTTACCAAGTCCGACTTGGGCCCAAGTAAATATAAATATTCCTTTTGCTTTATCTAATGAACTTGGCGTTGAGATTATTCCAAACTATCCGGAGCCAAATACTGTGGTTTTTATAAATCTCACTTTATACACAGATGACTTGAATTCGGCAGATATCAACTGGTACAAAGACGGTAAATCTGTTTTGAGTGGCAAAGGAGAAACAAAATATTCTTTTAGGATGGGTGGTGTGGGGGAAGAGACAACGATAGAAATAAAAATCAAACTTTTGAGCGGGGCCTCTTTTTCAAAATCTTTTACCTTAAATCCAGCCAGTGTAAACCTTGTTTGGGAAGCCAATTCTTTCGTACCACCATTTTATAAAGGTAAGGCCTTGCATCCAAGACAAGGAGGCTTGAAGGTTGTCGCCATGCCAGAATTTGTCAAAGGGGGCAAAAGGGTTCTCCCTCAAAATTTGATCTACCAATGGTCAAACGGGATAAATGTCTATCAGGATCAGTCTGGTTATGGCAAAAGTGTGATTATTTTAAATGGGTCTCTCCTTGGTAGGGTAGAGAATATAGAAGTTTTGATAACCGATCCGGTAAACAATTTGGTAGCTCAGGGTTTTATTGATATCTCGCCTACAGATCCAGAGATAGTTTTTTATGAAAATAGCCCATATTATGGACACTTGTTTGACCTAGCCATAGAAAATCCCTTCACTTTAAAGTCGGAAGAGGTTCAAATTTTAGTAGCTCCATATTACTTCAGTAAAGACGGAGGAAGCTCGCTTATATACAAGTGGCGACTCAATGGCCAAACGATTCCAGATTTGTCAGGCTCTCGAACTGCTGTTTTTAGAAAACCGGAGGATGAAAAAGGGCAGTCCGTTGTTTCTTTACAAATAGAAAACACAAGCAGAGTTTTACAGCAAGCGGATGGAAGTTTAATAATGAATTTTAGTGATTAAAAAATGAAAATATTTAAAATTAAAAGAATATTTTTGGAAGTAGCAGTATTTACCATACTACTAATACTTATATTGCCTACAATACAGGCCGTAGCAGCAGAGGGTGATTATACTGTTTTGGCGCCACTACCCGGAACAACAAAAGGGGTCTGCAATCCTGATGCAACACCACCCGATCCAAATTGCGAAACAACATTAGCAAAATACCTGCCCGGAGTATTTAAACTAGCCATTGGTCTTTCGGCTGTCTTTGCAGTACTAATGATTGTAATTGGGGGCTTTCAATATATGTCTACTGACGCCATCCAAAAGAAAAGTGATGGTAAAGAGAGGATAAAAAACGCCGTTTTTGGTTTGGTGTTGGTTATAGGCGCTTGGCTTATTCTAAACGAAATCAATCCAAACCTTCTAAACCTTAACTTAAATATAGAAAAGGTCACCACAATTGCCCCAAAAGGTATATTAGGAGGAGAACTCTCGGCCGGAACAGGGGGGATATTTCCGGGATATACACTCACTCAAGCCCAAGTAGATACAAATACAGCAATGAGGAATGACTTGAAAAATAATTATGGCATAGATGTTAATGCTGGCCCATGCACAACTGGAGGAACCAGTGGTTGCACCAATCTTGTTGGTATGACGGCAACAACTTTTAAGGGCGTTACTGACTTAAAAAGTGTTTGTGGTTGCAACATAACAATATCTGGTGGCACAGAGGGCGGTCACGCATCACATGGCCCCAACATGCCACCCATAGATTTGCGGTTTGATACCAATCTAGATAAATATATATTGGATAACCAGGTGTCAGGAGTAGCACCACAAACAATACCGGGAGTCGGAATTGTTTATACAAGCAAAGTGGGCAATAGAAACGCTACTTTCTTAAAAGAATATGATCATTGGCACGTTGTATTTGAATAAAACAAAATGAGTAAAAAAATATTATTGATAATAGGAATATTGGTACTGGTGGGGATAGCGGCATTTTTGATTTTAACTTCAAAGCCACAGGCAGAAGAGGGGGGTCGAGTAGGATTTTCAATTAGAGATTTTCTGCCATTTGGCAAAAGTGTTGATACAGACACAGACACCGAAACAAATACCGAAGAGGGTTCCTCAGATGAAGAGGTGGATGTTCCAACAAATACACCAATACCAAAACTCAGAAAAATATCAAGTGAACCGGTGGCAGGTAGTGTTATTTTCAATGTTGGCACCACCAGTATAGTCAGATTTGTAGAAAAGGGGACTGGCAATGTTTACGAAGTTAAATCTGACTCGCTGAAAATCGACAGACTTTCCAACACTACTATTCCAAAAATAATCAGGGCTTTTTGGTTACCAAATGGATCTGGATTTTTGGCTCAGACACTTTTGGCCGAGAGTGAGATTATAGAAACCAGTTTAGTAAAATTAAATAAAAACAAAGAAAGCCTTGCTTCCGAAAACTTGACACCATTTGGTACAACAATAGGAAAACTGCCTACGGGTATCAAAGAAATCACCATAAAACCCGACGGTACTAAGATTTTTTACTACACCACCACAGGATCATCAAACTGGTTTGTGTCTAACCCAGACGGCACAGCTACAACAGTAGTTATGGCCCACCCACTCACAGAATGGCTTCCAAAATGGGTCTCTGGCAACACTATAATATTGCAGACCAAAGGAAGCTCGGAAGCCATAAGTTATGCTTATTCTTTTGATGTTTCAAACAAAACATTAAAGAATGTGGGGGTAGGATTTACCGGTCTTTCTATAAACCCAAACCTTAGCGGGTCTTTGAGTGTTATTTCAAGTGGTGGCGCCACCCCCCAATTATTTGTTGTGGAAAACAAAAGCACCGCTTTAAAAACCCTGGGTGTAAACAGTCTAGCCGAAAAATGCGTCTGGCTAAAAGAAAAGAGTCCGACTATTTATTGCGCCGTACCAAACCAAATACCTGGTGGTAATTACCCAGATGTTTGGTATAAAGGGTTGGTTTCCACCGAAGATTACGTAATAAAAATAGATATTGATAACAATATTACTTATACTGTTGGTGATTTTTCTTTACTAACTGATCAAAAAATTGATGCGACAGATTTAATCCTCTCTCCCGACGAAACTCATCTCGTTTTCCGTAATAAAATTGATGGTTTTTTGTGGATGCTTAGACTAGAGGAATAAAAAAGCCAAAGGCGACCTTTTTGGAAATTTTCTTCAAAGGTCGCCTTTGGCTTTTTTATACTATTTTAACCATCTGCCTTCTCACATACACATCTTGAGCAATACCGACGAAGTTGCTGACAAACCAATATAGAGCAACGATGGCTGAAATTTTCCAAGAAATAAAAAATACAATAACCGGCATTGTGTACTTCATTTGTTTAGCCATTATTGCCCCGAAGTCTTGATTGGATTTGCCCGCCTTCGCTGAAGCTACGGTGGGCGAAGCCAAATGCATCTGCCAAAAACTGGTAACGGCCGCAAGAAGTGCCAGAACAATACTTTTTTGAGATACATCCCAAAGACCCAAGAAATGCATAGAAACCGAGGCCGGCACCTTTATAAAGGAGTAGAGGAGGGAAGTGTCAATACTAGGTAAGCCTGATTTGAAAAATATATAGTAAAGAGAAAATATAATAGGAATTTGGATAATAACGGTTAAAATACTAGAAAATGGGTTGATATTGTTGGTTTTGTAAAATTCCATTATTTTAACAGCTTGTTCTTGTTTATCTTTGTATTTTTCTTTTATTGACGAAAGTTCTCCCTCCTTTTCTTTCATTTTGGCCTGAGCGATGGTTGATTTTTTGGCAAGAGGATAGAGAATTACTTTTACCAGTATAGTTAGGATAACTGTGGCCAAACCGGCATCAATCCAACTTATGTTTAAAATAAGCACTAAAATATTGTAAAGTGGTATGTAAACTATTGTTTTAAAGAAGGCTATCATTTAATATTGATTCAAGATTTTTAATAATTTCCTCGTCGTCTTTTGGTATCATTTTGAAAGAAAAGACCGCTAGTGTGTTTGGTTTTATTTTTGAAATATATTTTTTTAATAAACGATACCCGGCGCGCCGTAGCCTATTTCGCACTACTGCACTTTTTGATATTTTCTTTGAAACAGAGAAACAAAAACGGCTTTGGGAGTCTCCTTTCAAAACAAATCTTAATAAAAAAAGACTGTTTCCGAACACTTTAGCCCCACTCGACAACAATGGGAACATTCTCCTTGGAATTCTTCTGTTTTTAGGAAACATTATTAGACTGCTATTTTCTTACGACCCTTCTGGCGACGCCTTTTAAGCACTTTCAAGCCATTTGAGCTTTTGCTGCGTTTCAAAAAACCGTGGGCTTTGGCTCTTTTCCTTTTTTTGGGTTGATACGTAATTGACATCTCGTTAGAAGTTAGCTCTTAAAAATTGTTAACCAGTTATTAACAGATTATAAACAAATTCCAGAACAAATACAAGTTCCTTAAATATAAATTGAATATATAATGGTTTGCATGGATACTAAAGAACTCTGGAACAATGTTTTGTTGGAGATAGAAATATCTGTCTCCAAAGCAAATTTTGCGACATGGTTTAAGGAAACTAAGATATCTGGCTTTGAAAATGGAATAATTTATTTAAGCGTGCCCAACACCTTTGTCCAAGAGTGGCTTATGAAGAAATTTCATAATCTTGTCTTAAAACTTTTAAGACAATCCTCCGAATCAATCCACACCCTTGAGTATGTCATCAAAGAGGAGAGTAAGGCTAAAAACCAATACATACCAACAAAAACCTCCTCCCCAACAAAAGAGTTGCCTCTGTCTGAATACTACATAAACAAAGATGATAATCTAAACCCGAGATATACTTTTGAATCGTTTGTTGTTGGTCCGTTTAACGAGCTAGCATACGCCGCAGCTCAAGCGGTAATAAAAAATCTTGGGATAACCTACAACCCATATTTTATTTTTGGAAATACCGGCCACGGCAAAACACATTTAATCCAAGCAATGGGCAACGCCGTAAAAGCAATAGACCCATCAAAAAAGATTTACTACTTCACTTCCGAAAAATTCTTTAACGACTACGTATCTTCCGTTCAGGCAAACAAAGTAAACCAATTTAAAGAAAAGTATAGGAAATATGACATGCTAATAATGGATGATATCCAATTCCTTTCAGGTAAAGAAAAAACTCAAGAAGAGTTGTTCCATATCTTCAACTCTATGAAAGACGAAAATAAGCATATTGTTTTCTCTTGCGATAAACACCCAAATTTTGTGACTGGTCTTGAGGATCGTTTAAAGTCCAGGTTTGCCGCTGGCATGGTTATTGATATCCCAGCCCCAGATCATGAGTCAAGACTAGCTATTATAAAATCCAAATGTTCCAGTATAAACCTTTTTATAGACGAGGTTGTTATGGATTATTTGGCTGATTCTATAAAGGGTAACATTAGGGACTTGGAGGGTGTTATAAATTTAATTGTCTGCCAAACAGAAACCAAAAATAAAATTTTAACCTTAAATGAGGTTAAGGATTTGGTAAAAAATAGTATCAAACAAAAGAAGTTAATGTCATATAAGGAGGTTGTTAAAATAATTTCTGATTTTTATAAAATAGAAGAAGAAACTATTTATGAAAAAACAAGAAAAAAGGAGGTAATTAAACCAAGACAAATAATAATGTATATTTTGAGAGAAGATTTTAGTATTTCTTATCCTTCTATTGGGGAAAAGTTGGGTGGTCGAGATCACACTACTGTTATCCATTCTTATGAAAAGATAAAAAATGAAATCAGAAGTGATACTTTATTGTTAAAAGAAATACAAGAAATACGTTCTATTATAGGTTAATTATGTGTTTATAAGATGTTTATAATATGTGTAGTAGTTGTTTTTAAAAAATAAAGATTTAAAAAAATAAATCAGTAACAATCAAATTATAAACATAATTTTTAAATTTAAAAATCAATAGTATGTTAAAAAATAAAGATTTAAAAATTCATCCACATATCCACAGATATATAGGAGTTAAAAAATAATAATTTAATAAGAAAACTAAAATGAAAATAGAGTGTGATAAATCAAAAATAGAAGTTGTTATCCAAAAAACATCCAAATTAGCTAACAAACACTTAACATTACCAGTTCTTTCTTGTGTTTATTTTGATGTTTTAAGTGATAATAAATTAATAGTAAAATCTACAAATTTAGATATTGGTGTAGAAATAGAAACAAAAATTAAAACAATAGAAAAAGGGTGTTTAGCTGTTCCAGCAAACATTTTATTAGGTGTATTATCTTCAATTAAAGATGAAAGATTAACTTTTGAAACCAAAGATAATAATCTTAAAATATCATCAAATAAAAATTCAGTAGTTATTAAATGTTTACCATACGAAGATTTCCCAAGTATTCCAAAACTTGTGCCAAACTCATCAATAAATGAGGACGAAAAGCTAATAAAAATAAATTGTCATGATCTTATTTCTGGATTTAAATCTGTTTGGTACAGCGCCTCAAACTCAAGCATTAAACCAGAACTATCAAGTGTATATGTGTTTAAAGAAGATGGTGGTTTGGTTTTTGTTTCCACTGACTCATTTCGTTTGGCAGAGAAAAAAGTTAACATCAAAAATATTGTTGATTTTCCTCAAACCCTCATCCCTTATAAAAATGTTTCAGAAATTATAAAACTATTTGATGATTTTAATGGAGATATAAGTATTATTTTTGATAGAAACCAAGCGGCTTTTATTGCTCCAGATATGTATGTGGTCTCAAGGCTTATAGATGGGTCTTTTCCAGATTACAAACAAATAATACCAAAAACGTTTGGTACTACTATAACAATTTTAAAAAATGACCTTATAAATTCAATAAAAACATCAAATATTTTTTCAGACTCTTTAAACCAAGTTAAATTAAAAGTGGATATTAAAAATAAACTATTAAATATAGAGTCAAAAAACAATGATATAGGTGAATCTAAAGAGTCTATAAATGCTCTAGTTTCTGGGGACGATATTGAATTAAATTTTAACAGTAAATACATAATAGATTGCATACAATCCATTCCTTCTGACAGTTTAGTCCTAAATTTTGGTGGCATGGGCAAACCATTAGCCATTAGTGGTGCGACAGACAAAAGCTTTCTTTATATTGTGATGCCAATGAATAGATAAAGATCTTATAATATGTACAACATATCAGGGTTTCTTCATAAATTTTTAAATCTTGAAAGGGATAATAATACAAAATTGTCTGTAATTTTAGAGACAATAAAAAAAGAAACAGATATAGAACTTTCCAAAGAAATGTTAGAAATAAAAGGAGACAATTTAAAAATAAATTGCAACCCCGTCTTCAGAAACGAAATTTTTATGCACCAATCTCAAATTGAAAACTCGCTAAAATCTTCAAAAATCTTTTTGAAGATTATCTAACCTCACCCCGATCCCTTTCGGGATCTGCCCCTCTCCTAGAAGCAGGAGAGGGGAGAAATAAAGAAAAAACTTAATTACCCAATTAAGTTGACATAACCCATCTTAATTAACAAAATAACTTTTAATTTTATCTAAAACCTTTTCTATATCTTTGTCTACTTCGTTATTGTGTATTCTAAGCACTCTATATCCAAGTTCTGTAAAATATTTATCTCTAACCATATCATATTCTTGAGCCTCTTTTGAATTATGAATTTCTCCATCCACTTCAATAATAAGATTGTGCTTCTGACAATAAAAATCAGCGATATATCCACCAACACTATGTTGTCTTTTAAACTTGACCCCCGATTTACTATTTCTTAATTCAAACCACAGATCTTGTTCCGATCTAGTAGAATTTTTTCTTAATTCTTTTCTTCTGTCACGAAGACTTTGATTATTATGTATCCATTTCATTTTTTATCTTTTTTCTTCCCCCTCTCCTGCTTCTAGGAGAGGGGCAATCCGACGCAAGTCGGATGGGGTGAGGTTTGTAGCGGTAAAAATTTAATCTAATGTAAACGGTAAATCGTTAGAAAGGCCATGATCTTGTGCCCAGATGCGGACGCCGTATTCCCAGCGTTCAAATTGAGGGTCTACAGATGGATTTTCTGGGTAAGATCCATTAGGGTCGTCTTTGTTTACCCAATTTAAGATAGAGTGGACACCCCCCGAAACAGTCGACACTCCAGATGTTGAAGTGGCCAAGATGCCCCCTTGCCAAATACCTTGTAAAACTGGCTTTGTTTTAGATTTATCTCCAACTAAAGGTTCCTCAAATTGTTCGTCTGGTATCTTGGCCAAAGCTTGATCCATAAAAGCTCTCCAAACCGGAGCTACAATAAAACCAGCCACTTTTTTCTCCATTGGGGTGTTGTCGTTATTGCCAGCCCAACTACCCACCGCTATATTTGGAGTATAACCCATTATCCAAGCATCTTTGTAGTTGTTGGTGGTACCCGTTTTTACAGCCACATCTCTGTTTGAAAAATACAAAGCTGAAGTTTGACCAAATGACGGTGCTCGAGCTTCGTTGTCAGAAAGAATGCTTGATATTTTTAAAGCAATTTCTTTATCTAAGACCTGAATTGGTTTGGGATCATGCTTTTCTAAAATTTCTCCGTTTTTATTTTTTATTTCAATAACGGGGGTAATATTTGTTTTTATACCGTTATTTGCAAAAACTCCGTAGCCTGCTGTTAGTTCAAGTGGAGTGACCTCGCCACCCCCCAAAACCAAAGTGAGTCCATAATCTCCCTTATTACTCAAAGATTCTATACCCATATCTCTTGCCAATCGTATAGATTCACTTAGGCCGGCTAAATATAAAACTTTTACCGAAGGTACGTTGATAGATTGAGCCAAAGCATTTCTTAGTGTAATTGGTCCCCTAAAAACATTGTCATAGTTGTCTGGTGCATAACACCCGTTGTCCATTGTTAAATTGTTTGGGGCACACATAGTTGAAAATTGAGTCTTTAAATCAAAGACAACCGTTTCTGGGCTGAAGCCTTTATAAAAGGCTTCAGCGTAAACAAAAGGTTTGATGGTAGATCCGGGCTGTCTTTTAGCCAAACTTACATTAAAAGCCCCATCAATTTCTTTATCAAAATAATTCCTTGACCCAACCATGGTCAGTATTTCTCCGGTTTTTGGGTCTGTGGCTACAATAGAAATGTTTTCTGCGTTAAACTTCTTCTTATTTTCTAGAGCATAATCATAAGCTATCTTTTCACCAATTGATTGCAGGTCATAATTTAAAGAAGTTGTGACCCGCAAACCTCCACTGTTTATAATTTCATCACCATATTTTTTTTTAAGATATTCGATTACATAAAAAACAAAATGAGGGGCTTTGATACTAGAATCACCCTTAACTGTAAAAGAAACTTCTTCTTTTATGCCCTGATTATATTCTTCCTCTGTAATAAAGTTGTTGCGAAGCATCTCTCTTAAAACCAAATTTTTCCTCTCCTCCAGTTTTTCTTTGTTTTTACCATACGGAGAATAAAATGTCGGCGCTTTCGGTAGTGCCGCCAAATATGCCGCCTCGGCTAAACTTACATCTTTGGATTTTTTATTAAAGAAGGCTCCACTCGCTTCTTCCACTCCATAAATAACACCACCATAGGGTATTTCATTTAGATACATTGAAAGGATCTCGTCTTTAGTTGCCACCTGCTCCAATTTGATAGCGAGCACCCACTCTTTTAATTTTCTTGAAATAAGTTTTTCGGAAGTAAGTAGAGAGTTTTTAACTACTTGTTGGGTAATGGTAGAACCACCCTGAGAAAAATTTAAAGACAAGATGTTTACCAAGGTGGCTCTTATAAAAGCGGTTGGCTTAACTCCGGAGTGGCCATAAAATTCTCTATCCTCTATGGCGATAGTGGCATTCTTTATATTTCTTGATATTTCTTCGATAGATACAATGCTTCTTCTGACATTATCACCCGTGTCGTACAAAAGTACTTTTCCGGTCCGGTCGTATATTTTTGTTGATTCGATTATCCTCCTTTCTCTTATTGATTCGGACGTCGGCACCTTAAAGGAACTTATCCAAAAAATAGTTATAGCTCCCAACACCAAAAAAGCTGATAGTGACAGTGTTAGTAGTGTTTTTATAATTTGTTTGTGTTTTTTTATAAATTCCCCAATCATTCTTGTACATTATGCCAGATTATGCCAAAAAACGAAATTATGGTAATGTTTTAACATGTTTGGGCTTACTAAATCAAAAGTAATAGTTGACGAAGAAAAAGTAGATGAACTTTTAAAGAGGGGGGTAGAAAATATATTTCCCAATTTTAATTTTCTAAAAGCGAGATTAATAAAAGGAGAAAGACTCTCTTTGTATTTAGGTATCGATCCAACCGGCGAAACCCTACACTTGGGCCACGTTATTCCACTTAAAAAATTAGGAGAATTCCAAAAACTTGGTCATCAAATTATACTACTTATGGGCGATTTTACTGCTATGATTGGCGATCCTACGGATAAAACGGCAGTTCGCAAAAAACTGACCCATAATGAGATTTTAAATAATCTCAAGGAATACAAGAAGCAGGCCTCAAAGTTTATTGATTTTGGTGGGACTAATCCTGCCACAATTAAATACAATTCAGAGTGGTTTGGCAAGATGACCCTTTTTGATGTTTTAGAGTTGGCCTCACAAGCAACGGTGGAGCAAATGATGAAAAGAGAAATGTTCCGTCGCAGGGAACAAGATGAAAAATCTGTTTACATTCATGAATTAATGTACCCGCTTATGCAGGGTTATGACAGTGTGGCTATGGATGTGGATGGTGAGGTGGGCGGTAACGATCAAACCTTTAATATGCTTGTTGGAAGAGATTTGATGAAGACTTTAAAAAACAAAGAAAAATTTGTTTTGACCACCAAACTTTTAATTGATTCTAGTGGTAGCAAAATGGGTAAGACCGAAGGTAATATGGTTTCCTTAGATCAAACCCCCGAAGATATGTTTGGTAAAGTAATGAGTTGGAACGATGACCTTATAATTAGTGGTTTTGAGATGATTACCGATGTTTCTCTGGATGATATAAAAGAGATGTCAAAAAAGCTTGCTGGTGGCCTTAATCCCAAAGATATAAAAATGAAATTAGCCAAAGAAATAGTAAAGATGTACCACGGAGAAAAAGAAGCTGAAAGAGCAGGGGAAAATTTTGAGAGTACCTTTGGTAAGGGCGAATTTCCGGAAGATGCTCGGGTGATAAATGCATCGAAAGCAGAAAAAATGATAGACATTTTGGTCAACGATAAAACTATAGAATCAAAATCAGAATTTCGTCGCTTGATAGAGGCTGGCGCGGTATCGGATCAAACAAGTTTGCCGGATAAAAAAATAAGTGATTTCAATGAAGTGGTGGGGGGGGGAGAAAGAAAAATAAAAATAGGCAAGAAAACTTTTGTAATTATAAAATCAAATTAAAACTGAAATTTTTTTAAAAATAAAAAACATCGCTAGTAATGTAGCGATGTTTTTTATTTGGACCAAAGATCACTACATATCGTCATCAACATCATCCTCGTCTTCTGCTGGGATTCCTTTTGTTGCCCCCTCTTCTAACTCGTCCGCTTCCTCATCGGCGACTTCGTCTACTGGATCTATTTGTCGATCATCGTCGTCCATAGTTTTAAATTATTTTTAATTCTTAACATAACTTTAAATTTTTAATACTAAAAGCAATGCTAAGTTAATACTTTTTATCATATTGAAATTATTTTGCAATAACCCTAAGGTATATCTGTGGATAATGAAATAGCGGCACAAGTGAGGGCGGTCGCGATGGCGTCATACTCGTCGTCATGTCTTTTTTTTGGGATTATCTTTACTAGTTTTTCTACCATATTAATCACTTGTTTTTTATCACTTTTGCCGTAGCCAGTTATCGCCAATTTAATTTGATTTGGATTAAATTCTCTTAAAACAATATTAGCTCTGGCTACTTCAAACAATATCACTCCGCGCGCTTCGGCCACCTGTAAGGCCGTCTTTTTGTTCTTGCTCCAAAGTAGGGTTTCAACTGCCACACACCACGGTTTATAATATTTTATTATTTCTTTAATTTTTTCTCCTATTAAAAGCAGTCTTTTAAAATGAGGTAATTTGACATCAGTTTCAAAACATTCCGAATGGATTAACCTCTCGCACTTGTTTGTTTTTTCAATGATAGCAATACCAACTCTCCCGTATCCAGGGTCAATTCCAAGAATAATATTTTTATTCTGCATTTGTAAAAACTTCTTGGACCTCATCATTTTCTTCAAGTTCTTCTATTAAATTAGAAAGTTTTGTGCCGTCTTCTTCGGATATAGGGGTGGTGTTTTTGGGTAACCAGCCACTTCCTCCAACTTGTTTTTCAAAGGCCCATGTGGCTGATCCGGGTACCGCCAGCTCAAATCCATTTTTTGAGAGAATGTGTTTTATTTCTTGGGCAGCTCTGTTTCTATTTTCTGTCAAAGCCTCAATAATCAAAGCGGAGCCTCCGGGGCCGTAGCTTTCATAAACAATTTGTTCCATTTCTCCCCCTTCACCACCCACCCCCTTTTTGATAGCTCTCTCAATGTTGTCGCTCGGCACGTTGGCTTCCTTGGCTTTTTCTATGGCCGTCCTAAGTCCGGGAGCGTTTACATCTCCTTTAGCTTTTTTAGATTCTACACTGATAAACCTTACCAGTTTACCAAAAATTTTACTTTTTTGAGCATCTGTAACAGCTTTTTTATTTTTTATCTTTGACCATTTATTATGTCCTGACATAAGAGTAATATATCACTAATCTCAATTTTCAAACACCTATTTTAAAAAGTCCTCACCCCAATCTAGATTTTAGTATAATGTAGAAGATTACTCGCCCCCTCTCCTTGCCAAGGAGAGGGGATAAGGGGTGAGGACTTTTTATGAAATTAATCCACAACATATTAGAATTAGGAGACAGAAGAAGAGAGTTGCGTCAAAATGCTACCCCTAAAGAAAATTTATTGTGGGAAGAGTTAAGAAATAAAAAACTTGGTTTCAGGTTTAAAAGACAATATAGTATAGGTGGGTATATTTTGGATTTTTATTGTGCCAAGGGAAAATTAATCGTTGAGCTTGATGGGAAAATTCACAATACAAGAGAAGCAAAAGAATATGATGCCGTAAGAGACAAATTTTTCAAAGAGCTTGGTTATAAAATTTTAAGGATCCCAAATATCGAAGTGGATAATGATACAGAAAAGGTTTTAGATAAAATAAGGAGTCATCTGGTTTAATAGGCTTAGATAGATTGAGTTTTAAACACTTCTCGTTTGGTACTTAAAACCAGAGGAAAATAATTAATCCTTAATTACAATAATTTTTCTTGTTTTTCTTTTGGAAAATCTAACCCCAAGTGTTTATAGGCATGTTTGGTGAGGGTGCGTCCGCGAGGAGTTCTTTCCACAAACCCGATTTGTAAAAGGTAGGGTTCGTTAAATTCCTCAATGGTTGCTTCTTCTTCGGAAAGGGAAGCGGCCAAAGTGTTAAGTCCTACCGGTCCGCCGGCAAATTTTTTGGCTATGGTTAACAGAAGTGATCGGTCGGAGGCATTTAGTCCAGCAGTATCTACACCCAAAAGATTAAATGCTTCGGAAACTATACTCTCATCAATGTCTCTTTTTTGGATCTGAGCATAGTCTCTAGCTCTTTTTAAAAGATAGTTGGCTGTCCTTGGTGTAAAACGACTTCTTTCAGCGATAGATTCTGCGGCCACCCTAGACAAGGAGACCCCCAAAATATTTGCCGAACGTTTAATTATTTGTATAATTTCATCTGGGTTGTAAAATTCAAGTCGGAAAACACCACCAGAGAATCTGGAACGCAAAGGAGAAGAGAGCATAGCGACCCTGGTGGTAGCTCCTATTAAAGTAAAAGCGGGAAGTTCAAGTTGAATGGTTCGGGCAGAAGGACCTTTGCCAATAATAATATCTAACGATCTTGATTCCATTGCGGGGTAGAGTACCTCTTCAATAGATTTGTTTAGTCGGTGAATCTCGTCTATAAACAGAATATCGCCAGGAGATAAATTAGTAAGTATAGAAGCTAAGTCCCCAACTTTTTCAATGGCTGGGCCGGAGGTGGAACGCATTTGACTACTGGTTTCTTTGGCTATAAGATGGGCCAAAGTGGTTTTACCAAGACCGGGTGGACCGTAAAATAAGAGATGTTCTGGTGGGTGATTGCGTTCCTTGGCGGCATCCAAAAGGATTTGTAGATTTTTTTTGATGTTTTCTTGACCAATATACTCGTCCCACTTAGAAGGTCGCAAAGTTTGATCAATAAATTCAAAATCCTTATCCTCTGCACCCCCCGTATTGTTTTCCTTGTTATTCCTTGACATATTTTGTGCCATATGATATACTCTGGGTGAATTTGAATTTAATTGGAGGTATAAATCTCTAAGCGGCGGTCCTAGCAATAGGATTTTGACATTAAATCAAGGAAGTGCCGGTACCATCTTTCGGGAGGGACCACTAGCTCTTTCCTCAGAATAATGTTTTGCTTTCGGTTTAAATATTGAAAGTGCCGCTTAGAGATTTGTATCCCTAATTTTTCGGATCTCTCTAAGTCCATTATTCACAAAAACAAATTCCGAGCAATTTATTTTGTGTATAACTTTAATTTTAGAATAAATTTATTCCTCCAAATCAATCACACGCCTCAATTCATCCACAGAAGTGATGCCTTGAAGTATTTTGATGACCCCATCTTGTTTCATATTTAAAATCCCTTGATCTTGGCTCGCTTTGTTTATTTCTCTTTCGCTTGGATTTTCTTTAACAAGAGATTCTATTTTTTCATCAGTGAGGATAGCCTCATAAATACCGGTTCTACCCTTAAAGCCAGTGAAATTACACTCTTTACAACCCACCGCTTCATAAATATTGTTAAAATCTAGCCCAGCCAAATATTTTTTATCTACAATACCATTGGTAATAACTTTTATTAACTCATTTTCTTTTTCTCCTAGTTCGGCCTTCTTTTTACATTTGTTGCAAAGTCTTCGCAACAATCTTTGGGCCATAGCGATATTGATGGCGGAAGTGATAACTTTTGAATTAACCCCCAAATCAATGAGTCTAGGGAAGGTGCCAGCCGCATTGTTGGTGTGCAAGGTAGAGAACACAAGGTGTCCCGTCAAAGCCGAATTTATGGCAATCTCGGCCGTCTCTTCGTCGCGGATTTCACCAACCATGATGACATCCGGATCTTGACGCAAGGCGCTTCGCAAACCCTCCAAAAAAGTATAACCCTTTTCTTCCTCCACTTGAGTTTGTACAATACCTTTCAGGTGATATTCAATTGGGTTCTCGATTGTGATTATTTTTATTTCTGGGGTATAGATTTTCTTTAAAAATGCATAAAGAGTCGTGGTTTTACCACTACCAGTCGGACCGGTATTTAAAATCATACCATTTGGTTTCCGGAGCTCTTTGAGGATAATGTCAAGCAGCTTTTCATTTATACCGAGTTCTTCCAAAGGTACGGAAATAGCGTTTGGATTTAAAACTCTTAAAACCACTGATTCTCCGTAGCCACCCGGTAAAAGGGAAGTTCGGATTTCAATTTCTATATCACCAAGTTTTATACTAAAGCGACCATCTTGCGCCTTACCTTTAATATTTAATTTAAGATTGGAAATAAGTTTTATACGAGAGAGCAAAAGCCCAAAGGTATCTTTGTCAATATTTAAAATATCATTTAAAACTCCATCCAGTCGATACCGTAGTCTCACCGCGTTCTCTTCCGGCTCAAGATGAATATCGGAAGCGTTGATAGAAATGGCTCCGGCCAGTATTATTTCTAATATTCTTGAGATACGATAACTTTTCTTTTGGGCCAAAACTATTTCAATAGAATTTTTTATATCGTCCCCACTTTTTACTTTTTTTACTAAATCTTGGATTTCCTCGTTTTCAATATCAAGCGCTCCACCTTTTGTCTCCATCGAATAGGATAAATCTTTATAGCGATCCCATATTTTCTCTAGGCTTTGATGAGAGACCATAAAAAGAGAGGGTAAATAGCCCCGATCCTTCAAATTATCAATCAAGGCGACAGTTTTGTTATTATTTGGAGAAATAATGGCTAGCGAAACCTTTTTATTAATGATATTAAAAGGAGCCACCTCTGCTTCTCTAGCCTCTGGCTCCTTGACTACTCGCAGTGCGTCAATATTGATGGGGGTAACACCAAGGTCAATATAGGGTAGTCCGTATTTTTGGGACATCACTTGGGCCAAGCTTTCTTCTTCGCTCTCTCGGAGCTCCTCAAGTTTCTGTTGCTGTTTGTCCTCATTAAATTTGATGGTCATGAGTTTATTATACCTCACCCCCAACCTCTATCCTAGAAGCAGGAGAGGGAATAAGTGTCAAAGGCGCCCTTTGACACTTTGGTGTGTGTTGTAATTTGTAGCGATTAATCGCTACATTTTGAAATTTTAAATGGCTATTGCATTTTAAAACAGAGTATGCTATAATAGAGGGTAGGAGACTGGTTCTATGAAAACGAACATTTTGTTGGCTTTTGTGGCCACCTTACTCGCCGTTTTGGCGGGCGGGTGTGCCACGACCCAAGGTGGCGGTGGTGGTTGGGGAAGGTTGTCTTCTTTGGCAACACCGCCAATTTTGACTGTTGTGTTGACCAACAACACAAACGTGCCACTGGAGGTCTTTGAGAATGGACAGCCAATTTCAATTAAGGGGCCGGACGGACAGTGGCATGGTGTGGTGTTACCGTCGGGAAACACTGTTTCTCGGGGGTATTACAACTTTCTCGGGCGACGTGATGTCGTCATCACTGTCCGAGGGATTTGTCCGTCGACACCACCGGAGTCTGATACAAGGACTGCTGGCTGTACGCCCGGCCAATATGCAGGCACAGCATCAAGAAGTTTCTACATCTACACCGATGGTCAGTGGCGAACTGACTTTTGGGAAATTGATTATCTCCGCGGACCACGCGGAGTGTATTAGAGTGGGGAGAAATCCCCACCTTTTTATATGTTAAAATCATTTTATGGAATTTTTATCTAAAAACGTTTCAGAAACAGCTCAAATAGCGACCGACTTTTCCCAAAAATTAAAACCTAAAACCGATTCTGCGCTAGTGGTTGGGTTATATGGAGAATTGGGGAGTGGCAAGACTACTTTTATGAAATATTTGGCCGAGAGTTTTGGTGTAAAAGAAACAATCCAAAGCCCCACTTTTGTTATTATGAAAATTTATAAGACCTCACCCCCAAGAAAACTTCCGTTTTCTTCTCCCCCTCCCCTTGTCAAGGGGAGGGGGTTGGGGGGTGAGGTCGAGAATCTCATTCATATCGACGCCTACCGCATAGAAAAAGAAGAAGAGATGATAAATTTAGGCTGGCAGGAGATAATTTCTGACCCCCAAAACCTTGTTTTTGTAGAATGGCCTGAGCAAATTGCCGGTATAATGCCTCCACATATTGTGGTAAAATTCGAGCATGGCAAAACCGGAGAAAACCAAAGAAAGATTAGTATTGCTTGATGCACACGCAATATTGCATAGGGCATACCACGCCCTGCCTGACTTTGCGACCAGTAGCGGCCAGCCTACGGGGGCTCTCTATGGTCTTGCGACTATGATACTTAAGATAGCAACGGATCTAAAACCAGACTATATAATTGCTTGTTATGATTTGCCCAAACCTACCTATAGGCATGAGGTTTATGAGAATTACAAAGCCGGCAGAGCTAAGTCTGACCCGGAATTAGTTTCTCAAATGGAAAAGTCCAAAGAAGTTTGTACCGCTTTGGGTATTCCTACATATTCTCATCCCGGATTTGAAGCGGACGATATTTTAGGCACTATTGTAGAAGAGCTTAAAGAAAAATTAAAAAAAGACTTGGAAATAATAATTGCTTCGGGAGACATGGATACCATGCAACTTGTTGATGATAACAGGGTAATGGTCTACACCTTAAAAAAGGGTTTGAACGACACAATACTTTATGATGAAAAGGCTGTTTTGGAAAGGTTTAGTTTCCTCCCAAAACTTTTACCAAGTTTCAAAGGGCTTCGGGGCGATCCGTCGGATAATATAATAGGCATAGAAGGTATAGGAGAAAAGTCGGCGACAGAACTAATTGTAAATTTTGGAAGTATTGAAGAGATATACAAAACTTTAAAAAAGAACAAAGATGTTTTTATAAAAAAAGGTATAAAGAAAAGAATTGTGGAGTTGCTCAAGGAAGGTGAAGAAGAAGCAAGGTTTAGCGAAATGCTTGCAACAATAAGAAGGGATGCTCCTATAGACTTTGAAATGCCGAAGAAGAGTTGGAAAGAGGGAATAAATTTAGAAAATGCGCAGAAGCTTTTTGGGGAACTGCAGTTTAGGACTATGTCGGGCAAACTTCAGGAAGTATTGAAGAAAAATGGCAGAGAAATTGTAGAAGAAAAACAGGAAGAAAATATAGACGAAAGAGAGCTAGAAGAAGTCTCCCTAGCTCTTTGGGTGGCAGATTCCAATATTACAGATCCTAAATTAGAAGATATTTTAAACTTCGCAAATACAAGAAATTTTAAAGAAGCAAAGAAGGTTATATTTGAAGAATTGAAAAGGAGGGAGAGTGAGGATGTATTTGAAAAAATAGAAAAGCCTTTGATCCCCGTGGTAAATAAAATGCAAAAGCATGGTGTCTTGGTAGATATAGAACTTATAAAGAAGCTTGCTGATAAATACAAAAAAGAACTCTCAAAAATAGAAAAAAATATATGGAAGCAAGCTGGAGTAGAATTCAATATTTCTTCTCCAAAACAGCTTGGTGAAATACTTTTTGATAAGATGGGGCTTTTTGTAAAGAATTTGAAAAAGACTTCCGGAGGCGCAAGGTCCACCAGAGAGTCTGAATTAGAAAAGCTAAAAGATACTCACCTTATCATCCCTCTTATTTTGGAATACAGAGAGCTCTCTAAACTTCTCTCAACTTATCTAGAACCAATACAAAATTTAGTGGACAAAGATAATAAACTACACGCAAGGTTTGTTTTGGCAGGAAGCACTACGGGCAGGATGGCTTCTCAAAATCCTAACCTACAAAATATTCCCATAGGCACAGATAGGGGGCGGCTGATAAGAGATGCTTTTGTCTCTGACAAAGGCAAGAGCTTGGTCGCTTTTGATTACTCTCAAGTGGAGCTTCGTATCGCTGCCTTTCTTTCAAAAGATGAGAAACTTATAGAAATATTTAAGAGTGGCAAAGATGTCCACTCTGCTGTTGCGGCAGAAGTTTATGGGGTAGAAGAAAAAGAGGTGAGTAAGGAGATGAGAAGGGGGGCCAAGGTTATAAACTTCGGCATACTCTATGGAATGGGGGTAAGCGCTCTGCAAGGTAACCTTGGGACAGACAGGAAGACTGCTCAAGAATTTTATAATAAATATTTTGAAACTTTTTCTGGACTTTCTAATTATCTAGATCAGACCAAAATTGATGCAAACAGGCTGGGATATACCAAAACATTTTTTGGTAGACGCAGATACTTTGAAGGTATAAAATCCAAAATACCTTTTATCAGAGCGGCTGCGGAGAGAATGGCTGTGAACGCTCCCATACAAGGTACCTCTGCAGATCTTACAAAAATTGCTATGAGGGACGTTAATAATTATTTGGAGGAAGAAAAATTAGGAGAAAAAATAAATTTAATACTTCAGATACACGATGAAATTGTCTATGAAATTGATAGCGATATTTTAGAAAAAGTAGTACCCCAAATAAAATTAATTATGGAGAGTGCATTAACAAAGGAGGAGACGCTGGGGGTACCCATTGTTGTAAATAGTAGTGTGGGGGAAAATTGGGGTAATTTAAAATAATATGCAAGATAATTTGTTTGAAGAATTTCAGGAAATTTTTAGTCAAAATCCCGAAGAAACAGAAGGGTTGGAAAATAATGACCAAACCAAAAAAGAAAGAGTCTATACTTTTAGTCCGTTTGCTCTGCAAGATGCAATAGGAGAAAAAAATATAAAAAAGATATGGTTAGAATATGAAAAACTGAGATTTGCCGGAATAGAAGCCGAAGAAATAATACATAAAATAGTAAGTAAAGTAAGAGATCTGGCGTTTGTAAATATGGGGGCAACCAAAGAAGACTTGAATATGAAAGACTACCCATACAATAAATCAAAAAAAGATCTTAAAAATTGGAAACATGAAGATCTTAATAAATTTTACACAAAACTTGTAGAAATATATCACCTCTCTCGTATGGAAAGCGGTAGTGAATTAGATATAGCGATAGAAAAAACTCTTCTTAGTATCTAAGCCTTATTAGTTTAGTTATTGGCCACTTAGTGTTTATGGTTTTATAAGTAAGTATTGCTCCACCAACGACTACTCGAATAAAAAATCCAGCTATTAATATTTGCATAATCAAACTAGTGTTTCTAAGGGCGATTACGAAAAAGTTAAAGGCATGAGGAAAACTATCTTTTGGTATATTGGTCAAAACATCGCTTATAGAGATAAGCATAAAAGAAGTTATTATAAATAACGCAAACATAAAATAATCTGGATACTCCAAGAAAGTATTTTTTGTATATTCAAAATAAATACGAGCCATTATTCTTCTTTTTAAATTACTATTCATAGTTGTTGTATTGCTTGTAAGCCTCGGTAAATATTTTTTTGGACCTGTAGATCCTCACTCTGGCGGTGCTGTTTTTGATACTTAAGATCTTGGCGATTTCTTTAAATGATTTACCTAAAATATATCGTAAATTTATTATTTCTGCAGCGGCGCCGTCTATCTTGTTTAAAATAAATTGAACATAACTAACATTTCCAAAAGAGTTTTCTATTGACATGAAGTCTACCGCAGTATTTTCAATTTCCTCATTTATTGCCAAGGTTTTATTTTTATATTTATTTATTTGATCACCGATACAGTTTCGAAGGATGGTATTGGCCCATGGTATGAACTTGCCACCATTGGAAGGAAATTTTTTGCCATATTTATAAATTTTTACAAAAGTTTCTTGCACTACATCCTCGGCGTCATCTTTTGACCTAAGGGCTCTTTGGGCGATTTTTAAAAATCGTTTGTTGTGACGATTGAAGAGCTCGCCAAAATGGTGGGGTTTTTTATATGAAAGTTTTAATACTTCTTCGTCACTCATACAGTTACTATGACCATTAATCTAATAGAAATGTTACATCGTAACCTTACCACATAATCATAGGTCATATGGAGTGTATTAGCAATAATTTAAAACTATGCAAAATACAGAAGTTTCTATAGCTATAAGTGTTTGTTTCTCTAGGGCCCCGCCCCGACGGGGCGGATTAAAGACAAAGAAATAAAACAACACACAACTTAATAATTTAATAAAAAGCTCCGCGCCATTTATGTAAACAACATAACAACAGGCGCGGAGCTTTTGTTTTGTATAAGTTTTTATTTTTAGGATTATATGTTATATTTTCTGCTGTTTATCGCGCCCGTAGCTCAGTCGGTAGAGCAGCTCCCTTTTAAGGAGATGGTCGAAGGTTCGATTCCTTCCGGGCGCACACGTACGAAAAAATCCCAACTGCTTGGGATTTTTTCGTACGTGTGCGAGCCACAGCCATGTTTTGTTAGCAAGCAAAACGGGTGAGGTGGGATCGCGGAAATTTAGTTTTGACTGAGAACGAAATTATCCGTGACCACAGTAGTTACAAAGGCAAATCAATTGCGAAGGCGCCGGCGCCGGAGAGGAGGAGGGAGGTGATAATGGCAAGAAGCATTATATAAAAAACAAAATTTCTTTTTAAAATAGCCGGATCTTTGTATTCAACATAGGCCTCTGCAAAAGTGAGAAGTCCCAAGATGAGAGCTACAACTTGAGTGTAAAATCCTAAAATAAACATTGCGCCACCAATTATTTCAATTCCCCCAAATATCTTTACCGCCAATTTTGGATTTGGAACTTTCAGAAAAGAAAGGGAAGTAAACCATACCACCTTCTCGTTCTTAAAAGCTAACAAACCTAAATTTATAAATAAGAGGCCAGCGACCACTCGTAATATAAGAGGCGCCAAAAGCGAATAGGTGAGTAAGTCTGGAAATGGATTTAACATAAGTGTAGTATAGCAAGTATGACAAAAAATATAAACAGAGTTGTCATATTGAATAATATAAGGAGTAATGAAAACGTGGGCTCTATATTTCGGACTTGCGACGCCACTTCTGTATCAAAAATAATTTTGGTGGGGTACACCCCATCTCCAGTTGATAGGTTTGGGAGAGAAAATAAAGGTTTGACTAAGGCTTCTTTGGGGGCAGAAAAGTTTGTAAAGTGGGAAAAAGTAGAGAGTCTGGAAGAGACCAGTTTAAAGTTAAAAGAAGAGGGATTTAAAATTGTAGGAATAGAGCAAAGTAAAAAATCTTTGGATTATAGGCTTTTAAAAAACAAGATTCTAGAATCTAAAATCCAGAATCTAGCTTTTGTTTTTGGGAACGAAGTGGAGGGGCTTTCAAAAGAAGATTTGAAACTTTGTGATATGGTCGCAGAGCTTCCGATGTTTGGGGGGAAAGAGTCTCTCAACGTCTCGGTCTGCGTCGGGGTGGTTTTGTACTCTTTGTTGTGAATAAAACTCTTATTTTAAGCCACTTTTATCATTTTGGTTGACAAAATAGGTGTTTTGGCTGTATAATAAGAGTTAGAAAGTTGTAACAATGTTCTAGAGAACACCGTTGCAAAAGGAGACAACCATGAGTAATTTGATGCTCGATGTTGATCAGGCCGGAGAACTGAAAGCCGCGTTTCGGCGTGGTCATTGGACCAATGGCCAAATCAAAAGTTTGTGCGAAGAGGATGTTCTGTCCCGTGTTAGGATGGTTATCGAGGGAACGGCTGAGATCGTCGTAAAATCGGTTCTCTCGCTGGTTGCGACCGTCAAGGTTGCGATTGTGGGAGCGAAAAAGACTGCCGACTGCTTCATCGACAAAACGCGGTATTGCTACCGCGACGCCGATCTGGACGGATGGCTTCCGGAGGATCAGTCAATTCAGCCGGAGAGCAAGTTCTCCGTCCAACGACTAAACACGCCAGCGACTTTCAAGCAAGCCGTTGAAAGTTTCCTCGGGGTTACGGGCGACATCCCAATGCTCGCTAAGACTCTCAGGGAACGGGGCTGTGTTACAACGCTACCCACCATCGAAACTCTGATTGAGCAACAAGAAGGTGGACAGGACGTTGATCTTCGGACCAACGGTTATGCCAACTTCTTTTTCGTGGAGGAGAAGGCCGAGAATGAAGGTGAAGAACCAAGTGTCTCGGTTGTCAGCGCGGACCGCGGCGGCGGGCAGTGGGGCGTGAGCGTGCGCCGCCTCGCCCACGACTCTGAGTGGGATACCGAGGATCGCTTCTTCTTTCGCAACAAGACCCTCTGATCCCTTTCGGAAACTTTGTTCCTATGCCCCCTTGCACCAAGTTCGTGCGAGGGGGTATTATGTTTTTGAACACGCTGGCATCTTTGGGTAACTCTTGGGGTGGCGATTCAAAGCCGACGATACTTGTCGGCTTCAAAAAAAGAAATAGTTGGTGCGCTTTGTTATGGAGTTTAGAATACAATGCTCCGAATTCGATTCAACCCTGCGAGTATTCAATGGGTGGTGTAGCAGAAGACAAGGCGTACAAAGTGTCTCGGTTGTCAACGCGAACCGCAACGACAGGCAGTGGAACGTGAACGTGAACCGCCTCGACAACGACTATGAGTGGAATACCGAGAATCGCTTCTTCTTTCGAAACACAGACGCTGTGTCTCTCTGATACCTTGTCTCTTGCCCCGGTTCGCTTAATTGCGGATCGGGGTATTTTGTTTATAATAAGCCGTTTTAATATATTTTGGGATTTATTTTAATAACTAATTGAGTCTACAACCAAACCATTTTCGTCATGGAGATTTATTTTATCTTGTTTTTTACGCCACAAAGGGCCAAATTTATTTAAATAAATACGGTATTCGTCGCTCGGGAAATCGGTATCGCCAAAGTGTATAGCTACACAGGTGTTGTAATTTATTTGGGTAGTCAGATAAGTTTTACAAGACGATGGCACAGTATCTGGCAAATCCCTTATAAATTGACTTCCTTTGGTGGTACAACGCGGTATCCTTTCTATTATATCTAGACACTCGTCGTTTCTGTCATAAACACCAGAAAAGACGGGCAACTTTTCGTCTCTCGGCTCTGGGCACTGTAGAGAAAGACTTGGGACGAAAGTCCTGTTTTCTTCAAAATAGCCGGTGCATTTATTGGTGCGGAAAGAGATGCCAATTGGGGAAAAACCTTTAGTCAAAACTACCCTATCCATTTGTTGCAAGACCACATCACTTTCTGTTTTGGCAAATGGGAAGGGGAGTAGGGATGCTTTACCGATGGTGGCGTAATAGCCGGTGATCTCGCTTTTCAAATACCAGTCGGTTATTTTTATGGTTTCGTTTTTTGAAAGATTGGTAGAGAGATAGGTGTATTCTTGACTTGGATCATCTCCATAAAGTCCGGATATGTTGGACATTCTGATTTTGCCGTAATAAGGGGAGCGATTTTTTTCATCTATTTTTTTATTTAAATTTTCTTCCAATCTTTTTATATTTTCTTCTGCGTCTCTTATATTTTCGGCTATTTCTTTATTGCTCGAATTTCCCAGATTTCCACTAGTTACTCCGACCGAAGAAGATGGGTTGCCGTTACTGTTTTTGTTTTGGTTAGCCTCTTTAAATGGGCTATAAGCAAGACCAACCAAGATAAACAAGACTAACAATATAAGAAATGGTTCTTTAGTATCCATATTTTATTTGGTGTTTGGGGCAAAAGTGGGCGCTTCGGCCCCTTACTACGATCCTCTCTATTATACCCGAGCAATGTTTTTTTGGACATTTTCCTCCTTTTTTACCGTAAACTTTATGAAAATTTTGGAAACTACCCTTTTCTCCAAGAGCGTTTCTATAATCAGATTTTGAATCTCCACCTTTGTTTATGGAGAACTTAAGGATCTTTCTCATAAAATCATAAGTCTCTCTTATTTTTTTATTTGGAATATTTGAAGATTTTGATAGGGGGTGGACACCTACTTTCCAAAGTATTTCATCGGAATAAATATTTCCTATACCGGCTATACCACTCTGGTCCAAGAGGGCGGATTTTATAGGCATACTTTTTCTTGCCTTTATTATTTCTAATAATTTTTCTAATTTAAATTTTGGGTCTAGAGGTTCATGTCCCAAATTTCTTATACTCTCATGAAGGTGTAAGTTTTTTGTCTCCGTAATTGTGATAGAAGCAAATTTTCTTGTATCCGAAAGGACTAGATGTTTACCATCTGAAAGAGAGCAAACAAAATGTAAAAATCTATTGTATGGATCTTGTAGTGGACCTTTTTCTTCTGCTTTCCAAATTTCTTTTCTAGATTCTAGATTCTTGCTTCTAGCTGCTTTCCTGTATTTTCCATACATTAAATGTCCCGTCATTTTCATATGAATGATAAAAGTATATTTATTACTTAAGTGTATAAGTATATTTTTACCCCTTCTTTCCAACCCTATTATTTTTGAACCAGTAACTTTCTTTTTGAAAGCTTCAAAATATTTTTTGTTTTTTATCGTTTGTCTTTCTCCGTGCGCCGTCGCCACATAATAATCCGACCACACTGTTTTTATGGTTTTTCCTATCAACACCTTCTTTAATCCCTCAACTGTTGTATGTACTTCAGGTAATTCTGGCATTTCTTTAAATTAAACCCAATCTTCTTTTTACTATTTCGTAAACTTCTCTTCGATGGCCTATCACTTGAATTCTTATTTCATTATCAACGATTTTATATATAATCCTATAATCTCCGATTCTTAATTTCCAGTATCCTTTAAGGGGGGAGCGCAGTGGTAATCCGTAAGTTTCTGGATAAAATGAAAGTTTTTTGTAAATAATTGGCAAAATTTTTTTTGCTAAATACTTTAATCTGGGGATATCTATTTTAAAAACTTTAGGATGGTAAGTTATTTTACACTTTTCCATACAATTTCATGTGAGAGGTACTTTGCTTTTTCGCGAGATCTTTGGTCTGCTATCTCAGCCCAAATTAAATCCTCTTCCAATTCCAAGGCTTGTTCTAAGAGTTCTCCCGCTTTTGTGGCAACTGGCATTTTGTGCATTTTTGCAAGTTTTTTGAGGGCTAATCCAGTATCTGTATTTACAGTGATGCTTATTCGTTGTTTTAGGGTAGGCATATTATTTATTAGTTTAAGTTGGTAACAAATTAAGTGTATCAAAAGTGCTACACCTGTCAACTTGACAACATTATTTTTTCTAATTCTTCTCTGACAACCGTCGCATCATCCCAAGGAGTCTTTTTGCCTCCGGCTTCCATTATATATGGGTCGGTGCCTTTGCCGGTTAGAAGTACTGCGATTTTATATTTATTGCCTTGGGTCTCTACCAGATTTTTGGCGTCTTTAATTGCGCTTGAGATAGCTTCTCTTCTGTCCATAATTATTTGGCAAGGTTTTTTGGTTACCCCTTTTTTTATTTCTTCCAAAATAGTTCGAGGATCTTCGTCATAAGGGTCTTCGTTGGTTAAAATTATTTGATCACAATATTTATCAGCGATTTTACCCATCTCCCCTCTTTTCCATCTATCCCTGCCTCCGCCGGTGTTGCCAAGGATGCATATTTTTTTGTGACTGTTATATGTTTCGTAGACAGCTTTTAAAGAATCTGGTGTGTGGGCATAATCAACAACCATTTCAAATCCACACTCATTTTCTATTTTTTCCATCCGGCCTCTGATAAAATTTATTTGCTCCAGCCCGTTTTTTATGTCCTCCTCTCTAATTCCTGCAAATTTGGCATAAGCTATGGCTCCAAGCATATTGCTGATATTGAAAATACCCGGCAATTTACTATGAATAACCAATTTTCCTATTTGAAAAGAAGAACCTTTCTCGCTGGCTTTTACTGCTATGGCGTCGTTTAAAGAATAGGGGATTTTGTTTTTTATATTGAGTGCCAAAAACTTTTCCGCCTCCTTGTCGTCTATATTTGCAATCATCACCGCACCTTCTCTGTTTTCCAACTCTTCAGCAATAGAAAGTTTGGCTTTCAAATAATTATTAAATGATCCGTGTGACTCAATATGCTCTGGCGCCAAGTTGGTAAAGATTAGGGCATCGGGATAAATAAACTTATGGCGAAACTGCTTAGCGCCCTCACTTGTTATTTCAAGCACGACGTGGCTACACCCCGCATCCACCGCGTCTCGTAAAAATTTTTGCATAAAAAATCTGCCAGGCATACTCATTTTGAATAAATTTCTTTTTTCCTTATCTCCTATTTTAAAACGCAAAGTATTTTGGAGAGCCGTTTTATATCCTGCTGTTTCCAAAATTGCACTTACCAACTCGGTGGTAGTCGATTTGCCCTTGGTGCCTGTTACAGCCACCACCGATAACTTTCTGGTGGGGAAGCGGTAAAGGATGGCTCCAAGTAAGGCTAATATGAAATGATAGATAGGTTGAAAAAATGCAAATATAGGTTTTGGAATAATTTTTTTTATTAAACTAATCATTTTCCTAAGTTTTTAAGGGCGTATTTTATTTTATCATTTACCCCCACCAAATTTTTTGGTAAGTTTCTTATTGTTTCTTGGATATCTCGATCTCTATAACCGAGTGACTTGAGGGCCTCAAAAACATCTACATCTTCACTTGTCCTATTTTCTCCTTTTCGAGTTGTTACTAATTTGCCGTTTAATTCTAAAACAATTTTCTCGGCAGTCTTTCTGCCGATGCCGGATATTTTGGTGAGAGATGAAGTGTCTCCTGTTCCAACCGCATAGGTGATAGATTTCACTCCAGCAATACCCAAAATTGCCAGTCCCGACTTTGGCCCCACTCCAGAGACTGAAATTAAAAGTTCAAAAATATGGAGTTCTTCTTCGGTTTCAAATCCATAAAGATCTATAGAATTTTCTCTTACGGCGGTATGTACCCAAAAATTTGCATCCACATTAGTCTTTAATTTCGTTAAATATGAAGGCGTGCTGTGTATGACAAAACCGATACCCCCCACCTTTACGATAGCTTTTGTGCCTTTCAAATCAAATATTTTACCTGTAAGATGGCCAAACATAATAGTAATTGTAGCTAAGTATATAGTAGTGGGCTGAGATTTGGAATTTGCATAATATTCTTATTTATGCTAATTTATTTCCACTATGCCAATAACACAATCAGCTAAAAAAGCTCTCAGATCTTCTAAAAAGAAGAGAGTTTTTAATTTACGCCGAAAAAATGAGATGCAAAATGTAGTTAAAGAATACAAAAAACTAATTTTAGCTAAAAAATCAGAAGAAGCTAAAAAACTCATTCCCAAACTTCAAAAAGCGATAGACAAAGCAAAGAAAACAGGACTTATCAAAAAGAACACCGCTTCTCGCAAAAAATCTCGCCTAATGAAAATAATTTTTAGATAAAATAAAACCCCAAGAAGGGGTTTTATTTTGGGAATAATTTTTTCTTATTTTTTGTAAGTTTAGGTAAAAACCAAGAATTAATCTTGTGGTCACGAATAATTTTGTTTTCGTCAAAACAAAATTTTCTCGACCCCGCCTCGTCTATTTTTGTTGCTACAAAAATATGACTGCGGCCAGCACATGTATCAAAAAGTATGAAGCAGTTCATACTTTTTTATCATGTGCCGTTTATTGTATGACGTTAGAACCTCTTTGTTAATACCAGACGTTTGTTCTTCCTTTGGAATCGTTAATGCTTGGTAGTGGTTGAGAGTCATCAGAATCCTCTCTGTTAGTAGAATATCCCCTAAATAAGGAAAATACCAATTCCAATAGAACCCTCATTTTGGTGTATAATTTAACTATGAATACAGAAGAAAAGCTATATACTCGTTTCCTCAAAAAATATAAATTAAAGTATTTAGTTCCCTCAATACTAACGATCTTTTCAATTTATTTTTGGATTACGCTCATTAATTATGATTTTTTGAAAATTATCGGACTAATCATTAATATCGTTGGTCTTTTAGTGTGGTGGTTTGCAAGATTAACACTTGCCGAAAATTGGGATGCTGGGTATGGAAAACCCACAATAAAACAACTTGTAACCCGTGGTATATATTCAAAAATCCGTCACCCCTTATATTTGGGAATAAATATGACTTTAGCTGGTCTATCTATTTTATATTCCCAAATTTGGTTTGCAGGTATTTCTCTGGTGATTATTATTTATTTTTTCCGCAGAATGTATCTTGAGGACTCCTATTTATCGGAAAAATTAGGGGAAGAATACCGGGATTACAAAAATAAGACCTGGTTTTGATAGTGTTTGACAACGTAATTACATCGTGTATACTTTGTAATATTCATTAAAAATAACAGTCATAATAATATATGAACTCAACATTAAACATAAGAATAGACAAAAAGCTTAAAGAAAATGCCGGGAAAACCCTTAAAAATATGGGTTTGGATATTTCTTCTGGAGTAAAAATGTTTTTGTGTCAGGTAGTTAATACTAAGTCCATTCCCTTTGAACCAAAGATGCATTACGCGATGACTCCGGAACAGGAAAGGTGGATAAAGAGACAGATTGCGAGTGCTAATAAAAACAGCAAAGGGCATAAAAATGTTAAAAATCTTTTTGATGGTATACTTGAAGATTAAAGTACGGGTCAATGTATATTATCAAAGAAAGCAAAAAATTTAGAAAGTCTACTAGAAAATATTTGCGTTCCGGAAGAATTGAAAGAGAAAATATTGAAAGTATTGTCAGAATTTTGGCAATAGGAGGAAAATTGGAATCAAAACACAAAGATCATGAATTAAAAGGAAGACTTCAGGGTGTAAGGGAATGCCATATGGAATCAGATTTGCTTCTTTTGTATCAAATGGACGAAGAAAATAGAACTCTACTCCTAATCAACATCGGTAGCCATTCCGAATTGTTTAAATGAAAATCGAGGGCGTTAGAACCTTCATTGTCTTATATCGCACCAAACGGAACATGGAACGACATGCATTATGTACACCGATGTGCTCCCAGTAGGAATCGAACCTACATTTTAACTTCCGCAAAGTCATGTCCTATCCATTGAACGATGAGAGCATTTAAGACAGACACACATTAACAAAAAAGTGGCCTTTATGCCACCCAGTATTCTTAGCCGAAATTTTGATTGACGACAAGGTATAAGTATGCTTTTATCTATACGGACTAGAAAGAGGTTCCAGTGTCAATTAAAATCACCCACATTGATCTCTATCCTGGAGACAGCGTTTTCTTGCAATTGGAAGGGTCGACGGAGCACAGTATTTTTGTTCGCGTGAACAAGACGGGGAAGTTCCTTGTGAGCGGTCCGAACAACAACAAAACCAGAAGCTATGAAGTCCGAATCTCTGGGGTGAGGCGGATTTCCAAGCGTGAAGCCAATAAGGATTGAGGGGGATTTACCGATGGAACGAGCTGAAGTAATATTGCCTTGGTGGGCGAAAAGATTACTTGACCAAGGAGATCCGAAGTGTGAAATGTGTAAAGGCATGGGCTTACTTTGGAGAATTGATTGGATATTTGGAAGAGCCATTGTACCCTGTTTTAGGTGCAGACCAGCTGATAGAGTACGAGAAAAAGAAAAGCAAGCTCAACTTAAGGCGGTTTCGTGAAAAACGAAACCGCTCTTCATTCAAAAAAATATTTAAAGACAATCCACCTTTACCTCGCTAGAAGCTTATCAAACCATTTATGGACCAAAGACTCCTTTAGGAATTCTTCTGCTAGAAATTCCAGAAGGACTTCGCGGACGTCATTTAAATCAAGATCTTCGTTTATTGGGATAACGGTTAGGGGTAGGTAGGAGTTTGTTGGATGCATCAAAATACGGGCACCATGAGTATGTTCGTCTTCAATCCAAAAAGATCGGAAAGATAACCATGGATAAAGGAATTTGCCAAAAATTATACCTCTGGTGGAAATTTTTATAGTCACCACCTTGGTTTCTCTGTATGAAAGCATGCCTACCGTTAGTCCGGCAATTATGATAAATATGCCAAACAAAAAATCATCAAAATAAAAAGCTAAAGTGGCGGCACCCAAAACTGTGACACCCAAAATCCAATACCAATCATTGGTTTTTTTATCAAAATGATGCTCTGGACTGAGCCATTCTAAAATAGTTTCTTCTTCCATCCACTACATTTTATCACAAGAAATTATTTGACAATACTCCCGAGGGGGACATTTTGGGATATTTTGAGTAAGGAGAAAAATTTGTCGCCAGATGATATAGCCATAATCATAGCCTGACTTTCAAGACCCATTATTTCTCTTGGTTCCAAATTTGTGACAAAGGCACAAATGGTGCCAGTCAGTTCTTCTGGAGAAATAAATTTGGCAATACCCGAAATAACCTGTTTTATCACGCCGGAGCCTGTGTTTTCTAGCGAAGGCGGGCCATCTTCTGGTGGGGCGGACCCAAAATCAACCGAAAGTTTTAATAACTTTTCCGAACCTTCTACTCTCTCTGCGGAAATTATTTTACCTGCCCTTATTTCTACTTTTTTAAAATCGTCTATGGTGATCATAATTTTAAATTTTTAGCGTTAGCCCTTCGCTTCACTCAGGACTCTCGCAAAATATAGTCGCTTACAAATAAGCTCCTTATTTTGCGGAGGGTGGAGGGCTCGAACCTCCAAGGGCTTGCGCCCGCCGCTTTTCAAGAGCGGTGCATTACCATTCTGCCAACCCTCCATGGTCTTTTAAGATAATTGCAGATTTTAAAGATATTTTCAAGTAAAGGCGGAAAAATTTTAATTTTGATAGAATACAACTCCATGGACTACAAAAAAGAATCATTGAGGAGACACTTGAAATTTGGAGGTAAGATTGAAATCAAAAGTAAATTTCCAAAATTAAAAAATAGAGACGATTTGTCTGTGGCCTATACACCCGGTGTGGCAGAGGTCTCCTTGCTTTTGGCCGGAGACCACTCTAAAGCTCTTAAGTATTCAATCAAAAGAAATACTATCGCGGTTATATCAGATGGTTCGGCAGTGTTGGGACTTGGCAACATTGGTCCTCTTGGGGCATTGCCAGTTATGGAAGGCAAAGCTCTCCTTTTTAAGGAGTTTGGGGGTGTAGACGCTTACCCTATAGTTTTGGCCACTCAAGATACCGAAGAAATTATAAAAACCATAAAAGCCATAGCGCCCACTTTTGGTGGTATAAATTTGGAAGATATCTCCTCGCCCAGATGTTTTGAAATAGAGGAAAGATTAATAAAAGAATTAAACATTCCAATTTTTCATGATGATCAGCACGGCACGGCGATTGTGGTTTTGGCGGCTCTCATCAATAGTTTGAAATTAGTTAAAAAACAAAAAGAAAATATTAAGGTGGTGATTTGTGGCGTTGGTGCGGCCGGGATAGCAGTCACCAGATTACTTGTTAAATACGGGATCAAAAATATTATTTTAGTTGATTCAAAAAACATTGTATCCAAAAACCGGACCGATTTAAACGAAGTGAAGAAAAAAATATTGAAAATAACCAACCCTCAAAATATTGATGGCGGTTTGGTGGAAGCGTTAAAGGGTGCCGATGTCTTTATTGGTGTGAGTGCTCCAAATATATTTAAGCCAGAATTTGTGAAGTTAATGAAAGAGAAGCCTATCATTTTTGCAATGGCTAACCCGATTCCAGAAATTATGCCCGACCTAGCCAAAAAGGCAGGAGCCTTTATCGTGGGTACTGGTCGGAGCGATTTTCCCAATCAGATAAACAATGTGCTGGTTTTCCCGGGATTGTTTAGAGGGGTTTTGGATAACAGGATTAAGGTAATTACAGATGAAATAAAAATCGCAGTTGCCCAAACACTTTCTGGCTGTTTGAAAAACAGTGAACTAAATAAAAATAAGATACTGCCAAGCATCTTTGATAAAAGGGTGGTAAAAGCGATTGCCAAAAAAATAGCTAGTTTTAAATTATGAAATATTTAGGGATTGATTTTGGGGGTAAGAGGGTGGGGCTTGCGGTCTCTGACGAGACAAATAGACTAGCTTTTCCGCACTCGGTTATTTTAAATAATGAAAATCTTTTGACAGAAGTTGTTAAAATAATAAAGGAAGAAAATATTGGAAGTATCATAATAGGGGAGTCCAAAGATTTTAAAGGAGAGCCAAACAAAATAATGGTAGAAATAGAAAAATTTAAAAATAAACTCGCTGAAAAAACAAAATTGAAAATTTATTTTGAACCGGAATTTATGACTTCTGTTCAAGCAAAACACATTCAGGGTGAAAACGATATGCACGATGCTTCGGTGGCGGCCATTATCCTCCAGTCGTATTTAGATAAAAATTCGTATATGTTATAATTTTGTAGTATGAAGTTAGGATTCTTCTCTAAATATTTTCCACCACCACAATTTTTGAAGCCGCCCCATATTGGAATTTCTTTTTCCGATACCAGCATTAAAGCTATCTCGTTTACAAAAAATACCGTAGGGCCCCGTTTTAAAAGTACTATCATTTCAGTTGAAAAGGGATCTATTGTTCTCGGCAGTATTGTTAATATGGAAGAAGTGGTCAAAAGACTTTCTGTTATAAGGAAAAATTTTGACTCACCCTTTGTTTTTTTTACTGTGCCGGATGAATTCTCTTATGTATTTCTCGCTTCGGTACCAACTTCTGGTGGGGACATAACAGAGGCAGTGGCCTTTGTTATTGAAGAAAATGTCCCACTCTCTCTAAGTGAAGTTGCTTTTGATTTTGTGCCGATTCAAATTGTCCAATCGGAGGCCGAATATAGCGTCTCGGTGGTGGTGACCGCCTGTGTTAAAAAAGAAATAGAGAAATTTATAGAAGCGTTTTATAAAGCTGGGTTTGAGCCGGTGGGCTGTGTCCACGAATCGCAAGCAATAACCAAAACTGTCATCCCCAAAAACTTTTTTGGGACGTTTTGCGTTATTCATGCCAGAGAAAATAGAATTGGAATTCACTTAGTAAAAGACAAAATTGTTCACTTCTCCACCATTAGGACTGTTTTAGAGGGAGACTACAAAAAGGAATTTTTGGATGAGTATGAAAAATTTTTGGAATATTGTTCAAAATATGATACTAGCCAAAACCAGCCCATAAAATCAATTTTTGTTTGTGGTGAGTTTGAAAATGCCCAAAAAGTAGTTGAGGCAATAAATGACTCTGGGGGGCCTTCAAAAAATATTAAATTATCAAACGTGTGGACCAACGTTTTTGAAATAGACAAATATTCCCCGGATATTCCTTTTGAAAAATCTCTGAGCTTTGCTGGTTCAGTTGGGGCGGCCTTGTCAGATATTATATGATGAATATTTTACCAAAAACAGAAAAAGAGAATTTAAAAAAGGGTTTAAAACTTCGTTTTATTGTTGCCTCTTCGCTTTTATTGGCGGCATCATTTTTGATTGGCTTCATTATGCTTTCACCTGCTTATTTCTTGGCTTCTGGTTATTTTACCAAAGAGTCGTCTCTTAATTATTTTTTAAAATCAGAAGATGATGTTTCGATAAAAAAAATCTTAGATTTACCCGGAGAAATAGGTTTAAAATTAAATTTTTTCCAATCAAACACCGGCGATCTTTCGGTGGCGGATAATCTTTCCCAAATTGTTGCCTTCTTACCCTCGGGGGTGCGTTTAAATTCAATATCACTTTCTAAAAATCAAACTTCTAAAGAAAAGGGGAGTACTACTGTTTTGATTTCGGGTGTAGCCTCCAATCGGGATTCTCTGGTCACCTTCTCAACTCTTTTAAAGGAATCCAAGCTATTTGCTGATGTTTTGGTGCCCGTTTCGAGTTTGACTAAAGACAAAAACCTTCCTTTTTCTATGAATATTTCTATTGAAAATTAAAAAATGAATAACTGGATTCCAAAAAACAAAATTGTAAGATTGTCTCTGTCCATCGCCCTACTTAGTGTTGTTTTATATTTTGGGGGATTGCTCATTGTTTCTAACAAAATTAAAAAAATAGAAAATCTATATCACGATATAAATTCGGAATCTTCCAAAGAAGAAAAATTTTGGGCAATCAAATCTATTGCTGAAGCCAATAAAGAGCCGGTACAAACATTGAGAGACTTTTTTATTCAAAAAGGTGATGAGGTGAAATTTATAGAAATAATAGAGGGGGTGGCCAAAGCTTCCTCTGTCAAGTTTGAGATCGCCTCTATTGATGTTAGGGCAGTAAAGGACGCTTCTTTTAAAGAAGATATTAATGTAAAAATGCAAATAGAAGGCTCTTGGAAAAATATAATTATCTTTTTGGATAAATTAAAAAAAATGTCTTTTGGGGTATCAATTGAAAAAGTTGATTTAGATGCTGATGCATCTAACAATTGGTCTGGTTTTGTGGAGTTTGTTATTTTTAGAGAAAAATGAAATTTAATTTTTTAAAACTTAAAAAGAAAGGTTTGCCGAGCTTAAAATCTTTAAAGCCACAGATTTTTGATATTGATTTGTTTTGGTTTGTTAGTCTGGGACTGTTTCTAATCATAGTTTTTATCACAAGCTTGGTTGGTTTTAAACTTTTTTATTCTCTATATACCGAAAGTTATAAAGATACAAGATCAACAGAGAGTTTCAAAAATATTATAAACGTGGACAAACTTAATGGTGCCATAGAAAAAAGGAATAATTTTATAAACCAAGAAATCTCTATCCCCAAAGATCCATCAATATAGATTTTCTTAACGTCTGTGCTCCCGGCAGGAATCGAACCTACATCAAAGCCTTAGAAGAGCTCTGTTCTATCCATTGAACTACGGGAGCGTCTTCGTGCCTGTTACTTAAGTAAGCACAAGCGAATCGAAGTGTGCGCGGTGGAGGGCTCGAACCCCCGGCATCGTCAGTGTAAATGACGCGCTCTACCAACTGAGCTAACCGCGCGTGGACATAATATACCATAACATATTTTTATGGCATAGTTAAAGCCATGGAAATAAAAGTATTATACGAAGATGAATATATATTAGCTTTAGACAAGCCAAGTGGGCTTTTGGTGCACTCTGATGGGAGGAGCAAGAACCCTACTTTAGTAGATCGGCTAAACGAGGATTATCCGTATTTGAAAGAAGTGGGGGAGCCTCAAACTCTCCAAAATGGAGAGGTTATAAAGAGGCCTGGTATTGTGCATAGGTTGGATAGAGATACAAGCGGGGTAATACTTGTGGCAAAAACCAAAGAAGCTCATCAGTTTTTGAAAGAGCAGTTTCAAAATAGAAAAGTAGAAAAAATTTATAATGCAGTTGTTTGGGGAAAATTTGGAGCCGATCCTTCGACTTTGCTCAGGACAGGCAAAATAGAGGGGAGGATAGATGCTCCAATTGGTCGGAGCGCTTCAGATTTCCGAAAATGGTCTGCAGAGCATGGCGCAAAGGGGGAGCTCCGAGAGGCAGTTACAGAGTATAAAGTTTTATTTCAAAAAGAAATTGAGGGAGAATATTTTGCGTATCTTGAAGTTAGACCTAAGACGGGGAGGACACATCAAATCAGAGTACACTTGAAATCAATAAGTCATCCGGTACTTATGGATAAACTATACGGGCGAAAACAGAAATACGAAATACCCGCCCGACCGAGTCATTCGGGCAGGCGAAATACGAAAGATGGAGAAGAAAAAATATTAGGGTTTGATAGGCTTGCTTTACATGCATTATCTATAAAGTTACAACTTCCTTCTGGTACCCACATAACAGTAGAATCTCCTCTGCCGAAAGAATTTGAAGAAGCAAAAAAAGTACTTTCTTAATTTTTATAATCTTAATAATTTTCAATACCCCTCGATTACACTCTTCTTACGACCGTAAAGACAGTGTATAATGTAAATTATGAAAGACGATTATGGTGAAAGGATACCAGTAAGAAATATAATACTTGCGGTCATTGGACTCTCGGCTCTTATGAGTTTTGCTTTGATTGCTCCCAATGCTCTGCAAGCTTTGAGACTTCTTAATCTTGATAAAAAAAGAGAAGATAGACAAAAATATTATATTGATACAGCAATAAAGAAACTTTATAAAAGGGGTCTGATTGAGACGATTACTAAAGCCAGTGGAGAAAAATATGCCAAGTTAACTCCAGAGGGTAAGAAATCACTTCTTAAATTTGAATTTGAAGGTTTGGCAAAACAAAAACCCAAAAAATGGGATGGAAAATATAGAGTAGTTATCTTTGATATAAAAGAAAATTTAAGATTTTCACGAGATGATCTGAGATATATGCTTTTAAAATTTGGATTTGTAAGATTACAAAATAGTGTTTGGGTCTATCCATACCCATGTGAAGGGGCGATCAATCTTTTAAAAACTTATTTAGAAATAGGGGACGATGTTATTTATATGACAGTTGAATTAATTGAAAATGACGATTGGCTCCGTAAATATTTTAAACTTCCTAAAAAATAAACTACACTCTTCTTACGACCGTAAAGACAGTGTAATTGGTTGAAATATGGCTTATTTTAAGCGGTATCACCACAAATCCTTGCATTTAAATATTAGATATGGTATAATTGATATGGAGTGCAGGAGGCCTAAAAGCCTAATACAACCTGTATTTTCTTTGAGAAAGTAGTGCAACCGATGGAACAAAAAACCATTGCAACCACAGAAACAATGACCCAGGAACAGGCACGACAGATTGGTGATCGATTTGTCGCCAAGTTTCCGAAAGCCGGTACCAATTTCCCAAAAGACATAGTGCAAGGCGTTTCAGATGACGAGATGGAGGAACTCATTGCAGAGTTTATCGAGTCGTTGAAAACTCGCGTCGAGCATCGTGCTAAAGTGATCATCCGCCACTTCAAGGTGGATCGGACGAAAACTCCGGCTCAATTACTTTCTGCTTGCAATCGTGTACCATGGTACGTCGACGAGACAGTCCTCGCGACTATGCCCATGGACGGCCCGGAAGAAGGTGACCTACTCTTCTTCCCGCTCGAGAAAGACACCCCTGTCGCCGACATTTCACGAGTGTTTGAGGAACGTGGGCTTGTCCCGGACTACGCAGCCCAAATGCAGGTGAATGCAGATGACCAGGCTTTTGCCGATAAACATCCCAACGGGATGCAGTGGGCAAAGAACAGTTACGTCTACTTCTACCGGCGCGGTGATGGGCGCAAGGTCCATGTGGACAGTCTCGTCAGCTTCTGGCTTGGCTCTCTCTGGTTTGCGGGGCGTCGCAAGTAGATCTTCGGACTTGTCCATTTGGGTCTTTCGGATCCTTTGGACTTTGTCCTTCAAATCCCCACCCGTTTCGGCGGATGGGGATTTCTATTTATCAAAATTTTGCTAATATAAATATGGTAGTAGGTGAATATCAGCAAGTGTTTATGGATGCTTGCCACCGAATCCAGTATTCATACATCGAGAATATCGGGGATCACGGTTTTTGGTAGGGTGGTGTATGTAGAAACTTCAATAAAAAATGAAGATACTTGGTACAGAATACCATCGCATTATGATGCGAAATAAAATTCAACTCCGAGTTATTTTAAAAAAATTTCAAGGGGTGGTGGCATAGAGGGTTTTTTGTACAGAGTTACGTCTACTTCAACCGGAACGGTGATGAGCGCAAGGTCAATGTGAACAGTAACGACAGCAACTGGAATGGCAATATCTGGTTTGCGGGGCGTCGCAACTCTCTTCATTTCTCTCCCTATTTCTTGGGAGAGTTTTGCTTTGTCAGGCCGAAGTTTTAACGGAGGCTGATTTTATAAGCTGTCCGCTCCATCCACCAAGCATTTTACCCACTTCATTTAGTGATTCAGAAATAGTTATGTACTTTTTGTCATCAATTCCTCTATTTTCCCAGACAATCATAAGAAGTATTTTTATAGTATCTATTTTTCTTATAGCTACTTTCAAATATGGCAACTTCTCACTTTTTTCTAAAAAGCTGGCCATGGATGTGTATTCTATCACTTCAACAAAAAGAGAATCTATTTTTATTCCCATAGAATATCGCAAAGTCTTGGGTAGAATTGCTAAAAGAACTTGCCACAGTTTATAACTATCCTTCAATTTTATTACCACAGGCACCAAATTTTTTGCTTGTAATTGCGGGGGGGGGGGTTCATAGGAATAATTTTTGTGTTCTAATTATAAAATGAAAAAATCTTCTATTCACTATAAAGATATCATTTCTATAGAAAATCTGCTCCTAGCTTGGGAAGAGTTTCTAAATGGAAAGAAAAACAAAATAGATGCCCAGGAATTTCAGTTAAATTTGTTTGATAATATAATTTCTTTATACAATTCTCTCCAAACAAAAACCTACACCCACGCTGGCTACAAAGCCTTCAATATTTCAGACCCCAAACCTCGCAATATACATAAGGCAATAGTAAGGGACAGGCTTTTGCACCATGCAATCTATAAAATACTGTATCCATACTTTGATAAACTTTTTATACATGATTCATATTCTTGCAGGCTAGACAAAGGGACTCACAGAGCCATAAATAGATTTAGAGATTTTGGCAGAAAGGTATCAAAAAACAATACAAAAACTTGCTGGGTTCTAAAGTGTGATATTCGTAAGTTCTTTGCTTCTATAAATCAAACCATTCTCTTAAATATTTTAAACAAACACATAGAGGACAAAGAGATAATTTGGCTGCTCGCGAGAGTAATAAAAAGTTTTGATTCTAGAAAAGAAAGTGTTGGCTTACCTTTAGGAAATTTAACATCTCAACTTTTAGTAAACATATACATGAATGAGTTTGATAGTTGGATGAAGCATCAAATGAAAGTAAAATATTATATAAGATATGCAGATGATTTTGTGATACTAAGTACAGACAAATACTACCTTTTGGAACTTACTTATAAAATTAGTGAATTCTTGGAAGAAAATCTAAAACTTTTGCTTCATCCCAACAAGGTATTCATAAAGACTTTATCTTCTGGTGTTGATTTCCTGGGCTGGGGGCATTTCCCAACCCACAGAGTTTTGAGGACTGCGACAAAGAGGAGAGTTGTAAAAGCTTTGAACGAAAATGAAAATGTAAGCTCACTTATGTCATATAGCGGTTTATTGAAACATGGAAATCAATTTGTGTTACAAACTCAAATAAATGAAAGAATAAAAAACCTTTTGAAAAAGGATTAGAAAATGCTATATTTTGAGTATGATAGAGGGAAACCAAAAGTCAAAAATAGCCGAAAGAGAAGAAGAAATACTGAAATTCTGGGAAGATAACAAAATTTTTGAAAAATCTCTAGAGCAAACAAAAAATAATAAACCTTTTGTTTTTCATGATGGACCTCCATTTGCTACCGGAACACCTCACTATGGCCACTTGGTAGCAAGTGTTATGAAAGATGTGATTCCGCGCTATCAGACAATGCGGGGGCGCTTCGTTGAGAGGCGGTGGGGCTGGGATACACACGGTCTACCAATTGAAAATATTGTTGAAAAGGAATTAGGTATCAAAAGTAAAAAAGAAATTGAAGAAATAGGAATTGGCAAATTTAATAATCTTTGTCGAGATAAAATTTTTACTTATGTCGATGTTTGGAATAAGTTTATTCCACGCTTTGGACGGTGGGTAAATATGGATAGTCCTTATCGAACGATGGACGCTTCTTATATGGAGTCAGAGTGGTGGGCTTTTAAAAAATTATTTGATAAAGGTTTAATTTATAAAGATTATCGATCAATGTATATTTGTCCGCGTTGTGAGACTACACTAGCTCAAGCAGAAGTAGCAGAAGGCTATAAAGATATTAAAGATATCGCGGTAACAGCTAAATTTGAATTAGTGGATGAACCGAATACTTTTATTTTGGCTTGGACAACTACCCCATGGACTCTGCCTGGCAATGTTGCCTTGGCAGTAAACCCAGATTTTATTTATGTAAAAATAGAAAAGAAAGATGAGACCATGGAAAATCTCACTAGATTTATTCTCATTAAAGAAAAGCTCAAAGAAATTTTTAAAGAGGATAAGTTTGAGATTGTTGAAGAGTTTAAAGGCAAAGATTTAGTTGGCAAATCTTACAAACCAATTTTTGATGATTATTCAAAAAGTAAGACATTAGAAAATAGAAAAAATGGTTGGAAGATTTATGCCACTTCGTTCGTGACCACTGAAAGTGGTACGGGGGTGGTTCATATTGCCCCTGCTTTTGGGGAAGATGATATGGAACTTGGTAAAAAAGAAAAATTACCGTTTGTTCAACATGTTGGTATGGATGGCATTATAAGATCGGAGGTTCTCGATTTGGCTGGGCTTTCTGTAAAACCAATAGAGGATCCACAAAAAACTGATGTGGAGGTTTTGAAAATATTAGCTCAAAAAAATCTCCTTTTCTCTAAGGAAAAATATGAGCACTCATACCCACACTGTTGGAGGTGCGAAACTCCGCTTTTAAATTATGCCACCAGTTCCTGGTTTGTTTCAGTTTCAAAAATAAAAAAAGATCTTCTTGAGTACGCAGAAAATATAAATTGGCAACCAAAACACATCAAAGAAGGTCGTTGGCATAGTTGGTTAGAAAATGCTCGTGACTGGTCTATTAGCAGACAGCGTTTTTGGGCAAACACTATTCCTGTTTGGGAAAATGAAAAAACAGAGGAAAGGTTAGTGATCGGGTCAGTTGAAGAGCTACAAAAATATACCAAAAAATCTGGCAATAAATATTTTGTAATGAGACATGGAGAAGCCGAGCAAAATATTTCGGATATTATAAATTCAGATCCCCAAAATATTTTTCCCTTAACCAAGGAAGGTAGAAAGCAAGTACAGACTGTTGCCCAAGATATAAAAAAAGAAAAAATTGATTTAATAATTACTTCTCCTTTTGAAAGATGTCTTGAAACTGCAGAAATTGTGCGCCAAGCTTTAGATTTAAGTAAAGAGGATGTCAAAGTAGATGATTTGCTGGGAGAATTTAAAAAGGGACCAGATTTTGAAGGTAAAAAATGGGATGAATATTGGAAATTGTTTGCAAATATGAGAGAAAGATTTGAAAAAGCACCTGATGGTGGAGAGACTTTACTTGACTTAAATAAGAGAATGGGGGGTCTACTTTTTAATATTGAAAAAAAATATTCTGATAAAAACATTCTTTTGGTGAGTCACGATGGTCCGATTGCGGCTATGTATATGGTGACGGAGGGGGCAAATTTGAACAGGTCAATTGAAATAAAAGAAAAAGGAATACATAAATCAGAGTTTGCTGAATTTGGAGAACTAAATTTTGTACCACTTCCTCATAACGAAAATTACGAACTTGATTTACATAGGCCATATATAGATGAGGTAGAATTGGTTAATGACAAAGGCATAGTTTTTAAAAGGGTAACTGATGTTTTGGACACATGGTTTGATTCTGGATCAGTGCCTTTTTCCTCCTACCATTATCCATTTGAAAATAAAGAAAAAGTAGAAAGTCGTATTCCTGCCGACTTTATTGCCGAAGGGCTTGACCAGATTAGTAAGTGGTTTTATTACCAGCATGTTTTTGCAACTAGTTTGTTTGGAAAACAAGTTTTTAATAATGTGGTAGTCAACGGCATTGTTTTAGCAGAAGATGGTAAAAAAATGAGCAAGAGGCTTAAAAATTACCAAGACCCGACAGTTATTGTTGATAAATATGGAGCAGATAGTTTGAGATATTATCTCATGTCAACTCCGGTCATGAAAGCCGAGGATTTAAATTTTTCTGAAAAAGGGGTAGATGAAGTTTCAAAAAAAGTTATTTTAAAACTTGAAAATGTACTTTCGTTTTATGAAATGTATTCTGACAAAAAAGTTGTTGAAAATAATCAAGAGTCGGAACATGTTTTGGACAGATGGATTTTGGTTCGCTTAAGTGAACTCCATAAAGAAATAACCAAAGCACTTAATGTTTGTGATATTTACGGCGCAACCCGTCCCATCCTGAATTTTATTGAAGATTTTTCTACTTGGTATATTAGACGCTCAAGAGATAGATTTAAATCGGAAGACATAAAAGACAAAAATAATGTGCTCTCAACCACTCGCTTTGTTTTATTAGAATTGGCAAAATATATGGCACCACTTACTCCATTTTTTGCTGAACATATTTATTTGAAATTAAAATTTCCAAATGATCCAGAGAGTGTCCATCTTTGCAGTTGGCCCGTCCTGAGCGAAGTCGAAGGGCTCCATTTCGCAGAAATTTTGGAAATGATGCAAGAGGTAAGAAAAACAGTTTCTTTAGCGTTAGAAAAAAGAATGACGGCCAATATAAAAGTAAGACAACCTCTTAGTAAATTAAAAATTAAAGATTTAAAATTGAAAGATAAAGAAGAATATTTGGAATTAATAAAGGATGAAGTTAATGTTAAAAAAATAATCTTCCAGGAAAATTTAGAAACAGAAGTGGAGTTGGACACAAAAATAACAAAAGAATTGCAAAAAGAGGGTGATCTAAGAAGTTTTATAAGAGCTGTTCAAGAACTTCGTAAGAATAAAAATTTAATGCCAGCTGACGCAATAGAGCTTTTGGTGGAGACGGACAATGTGGGTAAAGAATTTTTGAACTCTGTTATTTCGGAAATTAAAAAACCAACTAATATAAATGAAATTATTTTTGCTGAAAACGACGGAGAAGAGTTGAAAATTGAAAATTATAAATTGAAAATTAAAATTAAATAAAACTTAATTTTATGTACCACAAACACCACACCAAGGGTATTGTCGTCGGAAGTAAAATTGAAGGGGACAGCAATAGGCTCATAGAAATATTTACTGAAAATTTTGGATTAATAAATGCTCGGGTGCAAGGAGCTAGAAATATCCGCTCTAAATTGCGCGGAGGCTCGCAAGATTTTTCTTTCAGTGAATTTTCTTTGGTGCGTGGCAAAGGTGGCTTTAAAGTTGTTAGTGTTAGGGCGGAGCAGAATTTTTATGAAAGCTTTAGGAATTCTCCGCTTAAATTAAGAATTGCTTCAAATATACTTAGCCTCATAAAGAAACTTGTTTCCGAAGAAGAAGCTCATGGTTCCATTTTTGGTATTGTTGCAAATTTTTTTGATTTTTTAATAACCGCGAAAGAAGAAAGTATTGCTTTGGCTGAATGTTTAACTCTGGTTCGCATCTTGCACGTCTTGGGTTATATGCGCCACGACCCAGAGCTACTGATCCCGATGTCTTCTTCAGAAATAGAAATAAAAGATTTGGAAATGATTGCTCCCCAAAGATCAAAAATAATAGGACTCATCAACGAGTCTCTCAGGGCGACTTAAATCTACTCGTGTTATAATTAAAGATAATGGAATTCAATGATGAAAAAAAAGAAAAGCTAGAAAGACTTGAAAGAAAATTATATTCTAGAAATATCTCTAATATCGATCACACTGAGAGGTCAGAATTTAATCCTCGAATAGAAGAACCAGAGGGAATAAAAGAAAATTGGCAAAACGCAAAAAGCAATGGTTTTGACGAGTTAGCGGCTAAAGTATCAAAAATGGCTCAGAAAAAACACAACTTCATAAATAAAATTTTCATATTTTCCACTTTGTTTTTTGTGGCCGCTTGTGGTGTGGCCATCTTTGTGTTTTTTGGTGGCGTGAACTCTATTTCCTCAAAAAATGTTGATATAAAAGTGGTAGGACCGCTTTCGGTGGGAGGTGGGCAAGAGGTGTCGTTTGATATAAGTATTATAAATAACAACAATGTAGATCTTGATTCCGCTTCCTTACTGTTAGAATATCCAGCGGGCACGAGATCTGTAAGCGATTTGACTAAAGAACTTGATCAAGAAAGATTTGCTTTGGATAAAATAAAATCCGGAGAAGATTTCAACCAAAATATTAAAGTAGTCTTCTTTGGAGAAAAAGAGGAGTTGAAACAATTGAAAATATCTTTAGAGTATAGAGTAGAAAATTCAAGCGCTCTTTTTTATAAAGAGAAAATACATGAAATATCTATAAGTTCTGCTCCGGTCATAATCACCCCCACTTATCCCAAAGAAGTTAATTCAAATCAAGAGATCTCTTTTAATGTAGAAGTAGCCTCAAACTCTAAAGATAAGGTGGGCGATTTTTTGGTTAATGTTGAATATCCATTTGGTTTTGTTTTTAAAGAAGCGACACCCAAGGCCTCGTATAACAATAATATTTGGCGATTTGGAAGCCTTAACTCTGGAGAAAAGAAAACAATTACAATAAAAGGAAGTATTATTGGGCAAGACAATGAAGAAAAAGTTTTTAAGATAAACGTGGGCACGGGGAGTCTAGATGATGAAAGGAAAATAGCCGTGCCGTTTTCGCAGTCAGTGGAATCAATTTTGGTAAAAAAGCCTTTTATTGGGCTAGATGTGTCTATTGAAGGAGGAGATGGGGATTTTGCCGCTCAAGGTGGTGAGCAGATTGGCACCGAATTTACGGTTAAAAATAATTTGCCATCTAGATTATTTAATACAGTAGTTGAAGTTACTTTTAAGGGCGGAGCTTTTAATCGATCGGGGGTTCTCCCGGGAAATAATGGATTCTTTCAGTCATCAAATGATACTATTTTGTGGGATAAACGTCTGGTGCCAGGGCTTTCTGATATGGGGCCGGGTTCTGAAGAAAGATTATCTTTTCGATTGACACCCCTTCTGTATTCAAATATAGCCAAAGGCGTTAGGCCTGAAATAGAAATAACCATTAAAGCTAGGGGTGAAAGGATTTTAGAGTCTGGTTCGGTGGAGATGGTTTCTTCTGTTGAGACAAGAAAAATTGTTCTTGCAACCGATATCACTCTTTCATCAAAAATAGTAAGATCTGCTGGCAACTTGGAAAATTCTGGACCAATACCACCAAAGGCTGATGCGCCCACCACGTATACTGTGGTCTGGAGTATTAATAATTCTTTTAATCAGGTAAGCAATGTGGAAGTTAGAGCCACCCTGCCTTCTTATGTAAAGTGGACTAATATAAAAAGCCCAGCGAGCGAAATTTTTTCATTCAATCCTGTGAGCAATGAAGTTGTTTGGAGTGTGGGATCTGTTTTGCCAAATACTGGTTTCGATTCTCCCGCCAAGGAAATATATTTTCAGCTTGAATTCTTACCTAGTGTAAGTCAAATCGGGCAAACCCCAAGCCTTTTGGGTGGAGCCTCTCTTTCTGGTATTGATAAGATAACTGGTTTAAAAATAGAAACAAGGACTGGAGAAGTCACTACTGATTTTTCCGGAGACCCAGGTTTTAAAATGGGAGATGAAAGGGTGGTGCAATAATAAATAATTGTGTTAATCTCTTCAACATGGCAGATAATAGTAAAATGGAAAAAGTAGTTTCTCTTTGTAAAAGAAGGGGATTTATCTTTCAAGGCTCTGAAATCTATGGTGGCTTGGCTGGTATTTTTGATTACGGTCCCATGGGTGTTGAATTGAGACACAATATTAAGCAATATTTTTGGCAGAAATTTATCGTTGAACGTGAAGATGTGTATGGCATGGGGGCAGCAATACTTATGCCAGAAAAAGTTTGGCAAGCGTCTGGTCATACGGAGCTTTTTACTGATCCATTAGTTGAATGCAAAATTTGTCACGAAAGAGTTCGTGCCGACCAACCCGAAGCGATTAGCGATCATGAAAAAACTCATAAAAAAGAAAAGGTTGAATGGACTGAACCGGTAAAATTTAACATGCTTGTTGGAACTAAGTTGGGTGCCGCTGAAAAGACCGCTAATCAGGTTTATTTGCGTGGGGAGATAACACAAGGGGTGCATGTTAACTTTAAAAATATATTGGATTCAATGCACACAAAAATTCCTTTTGGCATTGGACAGATAGGAAAAGCATTTAGAAATGAGATTACCCCACGTGACTTCCTTTTTCGTCAGCGCGAGTTTGAACAGATGGAATTACAATATTATATAAAGCCAAATGAAGAAGAAGGGATGAAGCAGTACGAGTACTGGAAACAGTTTGCTTTTGATTGGTATCTTGGTTTGGGTTTTAAAAAAGAAAATTTGCGTTTGCGTCAGCATGCAGCGGACGAAAGAGCCCACTATGCCAAAGATGCATGGGATATAGAGTACAATATGCCATCTGTTGGTTGGAAAGAAGCATGGGGAATACACCATAGGGCAGATTGGGATTTAAGGAGACACACAGAATATTCCGGAGTCGATATGTCTTATTATGATGAAGAAACAAAAGAAAGATTTATTCCGTGGGATGTTGAGTGTTCTGGGGGAGTTGATAGGGCCTTCTTGTTTGTAATGCTTGAAGCTTATACTGAAGATGAGCTTGGTGGGGAAGTTAGAGGTTATTTAAAACTTACTCCAAAATTAGCTCCGGTGAAAGTAGCTGTATTTCCATTACTCAAAAACAAACCACAGCTTGTAGAAAAGGCTAGGGAAGTGTACCAAAAGCTTAAAAAAGAATTTGGGGCCGTTGAATTTGATGATAATGGTAATATTGGCAAAAGATATAGAAGACAAGACGAGATAGGCACACCCTTTTGTGTGACTATAGATTTTGATACGATTGAAAAATCTACAGGTGTTACTGTTCGCGACCGTGACAGTGGCAAACAAGAAAGAGTGTCAGAAAAAGATTTAGTCGAGTATATTAAAGAAAAAGTCTTATAAATTGATGAGTAAGTTGCACCCTGTAGCACATTGTGCTACACTGGTCGTATTAGAAATAATTAAATTTAAATGAGAACAACGCTAAACATTTCAATGCCTCAAAGTTTTAGGGATAAAATAAATAATCTTATTAAAGAAAATAATTATGCCTCTGCAAGCGAATTGTTTCGCGATTCTATTAGAGCATTTGAGGATCAAAAATTAATAGAAAGTATTATGGAAAGTGAAAAAGATTTTGCTACGGGAAAATTTAAAACACTAAAATCTCTAAAAGATTTAATGTAATAATCATGGTAATTGATTATTCTCTGAAATTTTTAAAGCAGTTCAAAAAACTTCCAAAAGATGTAAAAATGAAGGCGTTGGCAATTGAGACAATATTCAGAAACAATCCTTTTGATCTACGACTAAAAACTCATAAGTTGCATGGGGCAATGAAAGATTATTGGGCTTTCTCAATAAGTTATTATTACAGAATCGGTTTCACTTTTGTTGATTCGGGCCATGTACGATTTCATGCCGTTGGAACGCATGATATTTATAAATAAAAAATGATATAATATAGATTATGGCAATTGGTAGAAGTGATAAAATAATTCAAATAAGTTCGGGGACGATCATGAAGGCCCTGCTCATTGTCTCGATTTTTGTTGCTTTTTATTACTTGCGAGACATTGTGTTGGTAGTTTTGCTCGCGGTTATAATCGCCTCTGCGGTGGAGCCGGGTACCCAATGGTTTTTGCGTCTGGGAATACCCAGAATTATCTCAGTCCTTTTTATATATTCGGTGGCAGTGATGAGTTTGGTTTTAATGTTTTATTTCCTCTTTTTGCCCCTCTTAAATCAATCGGCGACGCTCCTGTCTACCTTGCCCGGATATTTAGGAGAACTCCAAGTTTGGAATCCTCTATCAAACACAGAATTTTTTAGCTCAAACTCTGCCGTAGAGGGATTTTCTAAAACTTTTTCTCTTTCCCAAATAGTTGAACAAATCAATACTACTGTATCCAGTTTATCAAATGGATTTTTCTCTACCGCGAGCACTGTTTTCGGTGGAATTTTAAGTTTTCTTTTAGTGGTTGTTCTATCTTTTTATCTATCCGTTGAGTCTGATGGGGTTTCCAATTTCTTACGCATTGTTACTCCAGCCAAAAATGAAAAATATGTTTTAGGTCTGTGGAAAAGGTCTCAACACAAAATCGGTCTTTGGATGCAGGGGCAGGTAGTCTTGGCTATCATTATCGCAATGCTTGTGTTTTTGGGTCTTACTCTAATGCGAATCGACAATGCTCTTCTCCTTGCCGTTTTGGCTGGAATGTTTGAAATAATTCCGATTTTTGGTCCGATCCTGGCCGCTATACCGGCGGTTACTTTGGCTCTAGTTTCCAATGGTATGACCTCGGCTCTTTTGGTGGTTGGTCTTTATATAATTATCCAACAATTTGAAAATCAGCTCATATATCCACTAGTGGTACGCAAGATTGTCGGAGTACCACCGCTCGTATCTATCTTGGCTCTTATCGTCGGTTACAAGCTGGCTGGGTTTGTTGGTCTCTTGATCTCGGTGCCTTTGGCCACGATGCTTATTGAGTTTTTGAACGATGTGGAAAAAAATAAAACCGCTGAAGCCGAACGCTTGTCTCGACGCCCCAAAGAATCGGGAAGCCAAATGTAACATCGGCTCAAAATTTCAATGAAGACATTTTACATAACCACTACTTTGCCCTATGTGAATTCTGACCCCCATGTTGGTTTTGCTATGGAGATAATAAGGGCAGATGTAATTGTTCGAACCAAAAAACTTCAGGGACTTGAAGTGTTTTTCAACACAGGTACTGATGAGCATGGATCTAAAATTTATCAGAAAGCTTTAGAGATCGGCAAAGATCCACAAGAATATGTAGATGAGTGGGCCCAAAAATTTAAAGGCCTTATAGACTTGCTTCAAATATCTCCGGACGTGCATTTTGTTAGAACCACAGACGAACATCATATAAAAGCTGCTCAAGAATTTTGGAAGATTTGTGATAAAAATGGTTTTATTTATAAAAAATCTTATAAGATAAGATATTGTGTTGGTTGTGAGTTAGAAAAAACAGATTCTGAATTAATTGAGGGTAAGTGTCCAATTCATCCAAATCTGGAAGTGGAGCTTATAGACGAAGAAAATTATTTTTTTAAGTTTTCTTCTTTTCAAAAACAACTGTTAGATTTATATAAGAGTCGCTCCAATTTTGTGGTGCCAGACTTTCGCTTAAATGAGATAAGGTTATTTGTAGAAAGAGGCTTAGAAGATTTTTCTATATCGAGACTCAAGTCAAAAATGCCGTGGGGTATACCGGTGCCCGGAGATACTGATCAGGTGATGTATGTTTGGTTTGATGCGCTCGTCAACTACGTATCTACTTTAGGTTGGTCTGAAGACCAAATTCAGTTTGAGAAATTTTGGACAAACGGAACACCTGTTCAATACTGCGGTAAAGATAATTTAAGAATGCAATCAGCAATGTGGCAAGCGATGCTTTTGGCGGCGGGATTGCCCCATTCCCATCAAATTGTTATCAATGGATTTTTTACAGGTGAGGGGGGGATAAAAATGTCAAAATCTTTGGGTAATACCGTTAATCCTTATGATGTGGTGAAGGAGTATGGGGCCGAAGCTCTTCGCTACTATGTTTGTGCCGAAGTATCTATGTTTGAAGATAGTCCAGTCTCAATGGATTTAATCAAACAAACTTATAACGCAAAATTGGCAAACGGTCTGGGAAATCTTGTTTCTAGGATTATGAAAATGGCGAGTGATAACTTGAGTGAGCCAGTTAAGATTCCAGAATGGGAAGATATGAGTCAGTATTTTTCTTACTTAGAAAAATTTGAAATAAATAAAGCTTGTGATTTTATTTGGAAAGAAATAGGGGGAATGGATAAATATATCCAAGACAATCAGCCGTTTAAAGTAGTAAAAGAAGATAAAGAAAAAGGAAAAGAAATGATTTCCAGTCTTGTTGTAAGACTTTATTCCGTTGCTCGTATGTTAAACCCAATCCTCCCAGAAACTTCTGCAAAAATAAAATCTCTCATAAAAGAAAATAAAGTTCCAGAAAAGCCTCTATTTCCAAGGAAGGACTAATATGAAATATATAGACATACATTGCCATCTAGATTTTCCGGATTATGGTACTGATCTTGCCGAAGTGTTGGAGAGAATGAAAGAAAACGAGGTGGGAGCTATTACCATTGGCACAGATTTGGAAAGTTCTAGAAGGGCGGTAAAAATAGCAGAAGAGGGTGAAAAAAATGGAAACAAAATTTGGGCTTGTATTGGGGTGCATCCAGAAAAACCCCAAGGTGAGACCTTAGGAAATTTTCAAGGTCTCACCTTGGGGTTTGAAGAAAAAGAATTTGAAAAATTAGTTGTGCATCCAAAAGTTGTTGCGATAGGGGAATGTGGTCTTGATTGGTTTCGGATTGAGCCAGAAAATATAGAGAGTGAAAGAGAAAGACAAACTAAACTTTTCAAACAACAAATAGAATTTGCACTCAAATATAATAAGCCACTAATGCTCCATTGTCGTGAAGCTTACGACGATGTCCTAAATATTTTGGAAGTTTATAAAAAAGCCGAAGGTGGAGACAAGCTTCGAGGCAACGCACACTTTTTTGCTGGCAATGTGGAGCAAGCAAAAAGATTTTTGGATTTAGGATTTACCATGTCTTTTACGGGGGTTGTAACCTTTACGCACGATTATGATGAAGTTATTAAATATATTCCTCAAGATTCCATAATGTCTGAAACAGACGCTCCTTTTGTGTCTCCGGTGCCGTATAGGGGAAAAAGGAACGAGCCGAGCTTTGTAATAGAAATAGTTAAAAAATTAGCAGAAATAAGAGGGGAGAGTTTTGAGGTTTTAAATGGTGCGATTATAAAAAATGCGAAAGTTGCTTTTGGCGGTCTATTATGTTAAATTGCTTTTCTCGGGTCCGAGGTGAAGATTATTATAAAACACCTCTGTCTTCTCGCTTTGTGAGAGGAATCCACTCGAGTTTAAAATATGAATGAAATAAATGAAAAAGACGATAGTCTGATTTATGAAGTCGGTTTCCATCTTTTACCAACGGTTGACGAAGCAGATGTCCCCCTCCAATCCTCAAATATAAGATCTATAATTGAAGAAAATGGTGGTGGGGTCATTGCAGAAGATATGCCCAAGATGCTCTCTTTATCTTATGATATTTCTAAAAGTGTTGACTCTAAAAAGCAAAAATTTAACAAAGCGTATTTTGGCTCCATAAAATTTGAGGTAGAACCAGAAAAGGTTTTGCTAATAAAAAATAAAATTGAAAACCTTCAAAATGTTTTAAGGTTTTTAATTGTTAAAACTGTTAAAGAAAATACTATGCATACCCCCAAAAACCCAATGTTTAAGAAGGAAAGCATTAAAGAAGAAAAAACAGTAGAGCATATAGAAAAACCAAAAGTATCTGAAGCTGAAATAGATAAAAGCATTGATAATCTTGTTATTGATCAAACTTTATAATTTTTTAACTTTAAACTAATACTATGTACATAAACAAAGCGATTATCTACGGTAACCTAACTAGGGACCCAGAGTTAAAGTCTCTGCCTTCTGGTGCTCAAGTCTGTGAGTTTGGGGTGGCTACCAACAGAGTTTGGAAGGATAAAAATGGTGCTAGGCAGGAGTCTGTTGATTACCACAATATTGTTGTTTTTGGTCGGCAAGCAGAGCTTATAAAACAATATTTACACAAAGGTAGCGGTGTCTTTTTGGAGGGTAGAATCCAAACCAGGAGCTGGGATGCTCAAGATGGGACCAAAAAATACAGGACAGAGATTGTGGCAGATAGAATTCAGTTTGGGCCAAAGAGCGGAAGTGTCAGTGGTGTAGCTTACGAACAAAAAGATTCTGGAGATAAGTCGGAAAAATCAAAAAACAAGGAAGAAGTTCCAGCTATTGAATATCCGGAAGAAGAAATAAACTCCGAAGATATTCCATTTTAAAAACCCCACCCCTAGCCCTTCCCCAAAGGGGAGGGGAAAATAAAAAATCAAATCATTTAACCTTAAATCATTAAAAAATATTATGACTACTAAACAAAATTGTTACTTCAAACAAAACGGCATCAAATACGTGGATTATAAAGATGTGGAACTTTTAAAAAAGTTCCTAAATCCTCATGCCCGTATTCTCTCCAAAAAGAAAACAGGTGTCTCTACCGAATACCAAAAGAAGCTCTCTATGGCTGTAAAGCGCGCTCGCTTCATGGCTTTGCTTCCTTACTTGAGTAGATAAGTTTCTTTCCCAGAAGATGACCTTTGAAGACCCTGCCCCAAAAGGTCATCTTCAAATTCTTAATCTCTTTTGTCAGACCTCACTCCGCGCTCCGCGTCGCCCTCTTCCTACAGAAGCTGTCCACTCATTGGATTTTTCTTCAAAAAATCTCAATGAGTCTTGCGAAGCTCCAAGTTTTCGCTTCTCACCTTGTCTAATGAGAGGGAAGACCAAACGGCTCGACAGCATCTCTTGTTGAGCCGTTCCATTTTGGGCTTGGAAAATATGGATAAAATATGGTATAGTTCAGCAATGCTTAGTCCAAACGAAATAGGGAGAAGAGCTACAGAATTTGCCAGAGAGTGGATGCTTGAAGAAAGAGAAGATGCTGAAGCTAAAACATTTTGGGATGATTTTTTTGAAGTGTTCGGTGTTCTTAGGAGAAGGGTGGCGTCTTTTGAACATCCGATAAAAAAATCAGACAATTCTCAAGGATATGCGGACCTTTTGTGGAAAGGGGTCTTGCTTGTGGAACACAAATCAAGAGGTAAAGATTTGGACACCGCGTATAAACAAGCTAAAGATTATTTCCCAGGGTTTAAAGACGCAGAGTTGCCAAGATATATAATTGTTTCAGACTTTGCAAAATTTAGAGTTTATGATCTTGATAAAGACAAGCAATATAATTTTCCCATTAATGAACTATATAAAAATACAGAATTATTTGGATTTATTTCTGGCCATGAAAGTGAATTTGATTATGAAATGGAAGTGGCGGCAAACATTAAAGCCGCAGAACTTATGGCAGAATTTCATAATGAAATTGCCAAGACTGGCTATGCTGCGCCAGATCTGGAAGTCTTCCTTATCAGGGTGCTTTTTTGCCTCTTTGCTGATGATACAGGAATTTTCCCAAAAAATGCTTTTAAAAATTACATAAATAACAGGACAAATGAAGATGGAAGCGATCTTGGTCCACAATTAGCCCAAATATTTCAGATTTTGAATACTCCGGAAAAAGACAGACAATCTAATTTGGATGAAGATTTGGCAAAATTGCCATATGTAAATGGTGGCATTTTTTCGGAGAATATAGGGATTGCTTCTTGCGATATTACAACCAAATTACGCTTGATAAAATGTTGTGATTTTGATTGGTCGGCTATATCGGCCTCAATTTTCGGCTCTTTGTTTCAAGGTGTTATGAATGAAAATCACCGCCGACATCTTGGTGCTCATTACACAACTGAAAAAAACATCCTTAAACTCATAAAACCCCTGTTTCTTGATGATTTATACATTGAACTTGATAAAGTTAAATTTGATCAAAAACAGCTTGATATTTTCCACACAAAAATCAGCCAGTTAAAATTCCTTGACCCCGCCTGCGGTTGCGGCAACTTTCTTGTTGTTGCATATAGAGAATTGCGTCGGTTGGAAATTGAAATTTTAAAAATAAAAAAAGAAAATGGAGTTGAAATGACGGAAAATCCGATTCTTGTCAGCATAGACCAGTTTTACGGCATAGAAATAGAAGAATTTCCCGGGCGCATAGCTGAAGTGGCGATGCACCTTATTGACCATCAAATGAACATAGAATTAGGCGAAGTATTTGGCAAATACATCCGCAATCTCCCAATTAAGCAATCTGCGACAATAAAATGTACTGATGCTCTTGCTTTGGATTGGGAAAGTTTCGTATCGCCCAAAGAACTCTCGTTTATACTAGGCAACCCTCCGTTTTTGGGTGCCCGACTTATGTCGGATGCGCAAAAAGATGGATTATTAAAAGCTTTCGATGATATGAAGGGTGCCGGCAACCTTGATTTTGTTACCGCTTGGTATGCCAAAGCGGCGAAATATATTCAAGGCACAAAAATAAAAGTCGGTTTTGTCTCCACCAATTCAATTTCGCAAGGCGAGCAAGTCGGTCTGCTTTGGAAATATTTGAAAAATTTCAATATTACCATTCATTTTGCCCATCAAACTTTCAAATGGTCCAACGACGCTTCTGGTGTTGCGGCAGTATATTGTGTGATCATTGGTTTCGGGGCTTTTGATGTGGAAAGAAAATATTTGTATGAGTATGAAGATATAAAGGGAGAAGATAAAGAAAGGGAAGTGAAGCATATAAATCCATATCTCGTGGAAGGGGAAGATGTTTTAATTGAAAATAGAAACAAACCAGTCTGCGATGTTCCAGAAATGACATTTGGAAATATGCCAAACGATGGCGGCAACCTTATTATAGAAAATGAAGAACTGGAAGAATTTCTCCAGTCGGAACCAGAGGCAGAAAAATACATTCGTCCGCTTATAGGTGCTGATGAATTTATAAATAATATCAAACGCTGGTGTCTTTGGTTGGTAGATGCAGATCCAGCAGAAATAAGAACAATGCCGCGAGTGATAGAAAGAGTAGAAAAAGTAAGAGAATCAAGATCAAAAAGCAAACGGGGAGCAACAAACAAATTGGCAAAATTTCCGACTTTGTTCGGCGAGATAAGACAACCAAATTCGGATTATTTGTTAATACCTCTTGTCTCTTCTGAAAATAGACCAATTATTCCTATAGGATTTATGTCAAAAGAAGTAATCGTGACTAATCGTTGCGCTTTTGTTCCAGACGCAACTCTCTATATGTTCGGTGTTCTGACTTCCTCAATGCATATGGTTTGGGTCAACAGAACATGTGGTAGATTAGAAAGTAGATACAATTATTCAATAAATGTCGTTTATAACAATTTCCCGTGGCCGGAAGATGTTTCGGAAGAAAAGAAAAAGAAAGTAGAGGAATGCGCGGAGCTTGTTTTAACTATTCGCTCCACTTTCCCACATAGCTCACTTGCTGACCTTTATGATCCAAATACAATGCCTCCGGATTTGAGACGAGCCCACGAAGATTTGGATAGGGCAGTGGAATCTTGCTATGGCAAAAAATTCAAAGACGACCAAGAGAGAATCTCCTTTTTGTTTGGGTTGTATAAAAAATACACTACGGAAACTATATAATTTAATGAGTTAAAATAGTCAGAAATAACTTTTATTATCTGTCAACACTAGTAATATATGTCTGTCTTGAGCCATATTTTACATTGTATAACAAATTTATCTGTTTTATTTAGTTTATAAGTTCTTTTTATATTGACGTTAACTTTGTAATCTGATAGACTATGTGCCGTCTGCATTTATTAAAATAATTTTTTAAAAAATATGAATAAAGATACAATACAAAAGAAAAGGGAAAGGAGCGTGGCTTATCCAAGTTTCTCACTAGAACAAGCGATCAATTCTGTTTCTCAATTGAGAAAAGCATTGGGTAAAGGTCCTTATAGTAGAGATGAGGCTGCTAAAGCTCTTGGTTATAGTGGAGTTTCTGGTATATCTGCAACAAAAATTTCGACAATGGTTCATTTTGGTCTTCTTAATAGAAATGGAAATACTTATTCACAAAGCGAATTAGCAGAACGTATTAACCATCAGCTATCTGATGAAGATAGAAACAATGCAATTGTTGAAGCAATTTTAAGTCCAAAGTTATATAAAGAATTGATCGAACAATTTGCTGGTGAAGCACTTCCGGTGCAACTTGGTAATATCTTAATAAGAAAAGGTATTAGTTCTAAAATATCTGAAACCGTTGCTACTAATTTTCAACAATCTTTAGAATTTTCAGGTTTACTTAAGAATGGCGTTGTTTTAACTAGTCCAGAATTTTTAATTACCACTGATAATGATGGAATAGTTGAAAAAGAAATTACCCCAACTTCTTCCAATAAGAGATTATTAGATGAAAATATTAAACAGGTTTACATTTTTAACGACTCTGGTGATGGGTGGAATGTCGCTATAAAATCAGAAAAACCAATAACATCAAAAATAAAAAAATTAATTATTGATGCTATGGAATTATTAGAAGTTAAGGAATAAAAATGATATTCATGAAAACATTCAAACCAGGGGGAATAACAAAAAGGTCGGGATTAGTAGATTCAACAAAACATTGAAATATGAATCTTGAAGAATTAAAAAAACAACATGTTCGCCAAACTTTGGGTATTATTGCTGACGATTTTCCAGACACAATTTCTTTTATTGATTTTGCCAATGTTAATAAATGGTACGAAGAAGATGAATTTTCCGAAGATGGAGTACTTCTCAACCACAATCAACGGCTATCAATTAATTTAGAAGGTCTGAGAGATTTTTTGAAATTATTTTCAATTGACTCGAGGTTTTATTATGGCACCGATCCCGCAAATGATGGTTCTGTAAAATTTATGGGAGCGGCAAGATATGTTTTTGGAGATCGTCGAGTTTTTACTAAACCAGTGCAAAAAATTAAACATCATATAGGTGATATTGACCCACATTGTGTGACTAGAGCAATAAAAAGTGACGCTAGTGGTAATTATGTAATTATTCCAAAATCAAATTTTGATGTAGAAATTACACTTGATTCGATAAGGTTGTCTGAAAAATATAAAACTATATGTCTTTTGTCTGGAGATGCAGACTTTGCGCCACTATTAAGATATCTAAAAGGTTTGGGTAAAAGGACGATTATTATAAAAGGCGGATTTATTCAAGACAACCTGCGACAATTTGCAGATTTGATTATAAATGCCCAAGATATAAAGCAATATATCGCTGTAAAAAAGCAAAAACCCGACCAATAAAGGCCCGGTTTTTGCGGATAGTTGACTCGTATCCACGAGTAGGGCAGAACGAGTCTGCATGGCCAGTATATCACATTCAAGTCTTGAATCAAGCTGTTGGGGATATCAAAAATTATAGTTAAACCCTTGAGACATATTCTCCATTTTCCGTATTGACGACAATGGTGTCACCTTCGCTTATGAAAAGGGGAGCGTTGACGGAGGCCCCTGTTTCTACTTTGACCACCTTGTTGCCACCTTGAGCGGTGTTGCCTTTCATGTTTGGTGGAGCTTCTACTACTTTGAGTTCTACTTTGATAGGTAATTTCATACCGATGATCTTGCCTTGCCCTGAGGAATTCGAAGGGTCATCAAAAACCATAGCTTTGGCAATGGCATCTTTTTTTAAATATTTAGAACCTTGTCCGATCTGCTCTTCTTTCAGTGCAAATCTTTTAGAAGGGTTTCCATCTTCGTGGAACCAATATTCGCCTTTTGCTTCGTAAATAAATTTTATATCTTTGTATTCTATTTCGGCTTCTCTCACTTTTTCTGATACGTGAAAAGAATTCTCGGTTACTCGGCCAGAGATCAGATTTCTAAGTTTGGTAGCATTAACTGGTTTTCTTTGTTGTTTGCGGAAAACATGGGAGGCGATAACTTCCCACGGTTCATTATCAAAGATGATCACTTTGCCAATTGTTATTTTGTTGTATTCAAACATTGCTTTAAAACTATAGCCTAAAATAAGCCCAAAATCCACTTGACTTTTATGGTTTTGTGAGTATATTAAATAAGTCTGTACAGACGTATGTACTCACATGGCAAACCGACGAAGTCCTGCCGTATGGTTTATCTGAAGTTGTAGACATGTGTAGTATGTATTCCGCAAGGACAAAACCGGCTATAAGCTAACGCGAATGGCCGGTTTCCTACTTTTATTTTTCATCATCAATACATTTTTCATAATAGGCGGCAATTGTTGGGGGGTATAAAAACATCCAGAATATTATTTCTTCTAAAGGAAATGTTTTCCCGAAGGCTGTAACGGTACCGATGTAATCTTTGCCAGGGAAAATCCAATAATTTAATGAGACCCCAACAATTTCTAACAGAAGAAAAACCCAAAAAAGAGATACAGATAGCATGGCATATTTAGAAAATAGTTTTGGGAATCTAATTAACTGTACAATCATTGGGGTAATAGCTAAAATTCCCATTTTAATATATGCGTTTCCATATTTAAGTCCTAGCCAGCCCGACAACGGTAGGTCAATAAAATGAAAGATTATCACCATAATTACCACGACTATTGCAGGAATAATTGCTCGCCAAATATGAGGTGATATTTTATGGTGCGCATCATTATCAAAAAAATGTTCATAAAAAACCAATACAAATATTGTCATTGGTATATAGCCAATAACGGCATCAATGGTATTTGCTCCTAATATACGAAACGGGAAAATAGTTGTCGGTACTTGCCAAGCCAGGCTTATATGAGCAAAGTATTCCAAAATTACGCCAAATAATGATCCGAATACGAGAGACCCAACAATTATCTTTTTCCAATTCTTCTTTCTTCTTAGTCCAAAATAGATTGATACTGGTCCAGCAACTATAAATGACCAAACTACAGGATTGTTAAACCAAGTACTTTCTATAAAAAATGGGAGTGGTACGGTTATAAATATTAGAAAAACAAAAACAACTATATCTATAAATGTATCCTTTTTCATCACAATAATTATATCACTATTTCATTCTTCTGAACTTTCTGAAGCTTCTTCTTTGGCTGGCATAACTGACCCACTATTTTCTATAAGTTTTTTGCGGATAAGTTTTAATATTTCTTCTGCTATTTTTTTATTTTCCTTGGCCTTCAAAAATTGGCGAGTGGCGTCGTAGCCACGACCAAGAATTAAGTCGCCGTATTTATAAGAATTACCAGATTTTGAGACAATACCCATTTTTTCGCCCAAAGCTATCATTTCTCCTTCTTTGGAAATACCTTCGTTGTACATAAGATCAAATTCTGTTTGTTTGAAAGGGGCAGCTACTTTGTTTTTGACAACCTTAACACGGACTCGGCCCCCCATTATTTCATCACCCTTTTTAATCTGAGCGATTCTTCTGATGTCGAGCCTTACGCTAGTGTAAAATTTCAAGGCTTTGCCTCCAGGAGTGGTTTCTGGATTACCAAACATTATTCCTATTTGCATCCTGATTTGATTTATAAATATAACTACTGTTTTGGATTTGGCCACAATGGCAGTGAGTTTTCTCAAGGCTTGAGACATAAGGCGGGCTTGTTTGCCTACATGGTAAGCGCCCATGTCTCCCTCAATTTCATCTTTGGGGGTGAGGGCGGCCACGGAGTCAATAACGATAACGTCAATTTTGCCAGAACGAACAAGCGAGTCTACTATTTCGAGTGCCTGTTCTCCGTTGTCTGGTTGGGAAATAAGCAGTTCTCCTATTTTAACCCCCAACCTTTGGGAGTATTCGGGGTCCATTGCGTGTTCGGCATCGATAAAAGCGCAAATACCATTTAGTTTTTGAGCCTCGGCTATAATATGGAGAGCAAGAGTGGTTTTTCCAGATGATTCTGGTCCAAATATTTCTATAATCCTTCCTCGGGGTACCCCGCCGACACCCAATGCTGCGTCCAATCCGATTGAGCCGGTGGGGATAGTGTTTACATTTACGTGAGGTTTGTCACCAAGCATCATTATGGAGTCGTCTCCAAATTTAGTTCGTATGTCTCTCAAGGCGTCTTGCACACCAGAATCGTTATTTTTTTTCTGGTTGTCGTCTGGGGTAGATTTTTTTACCGCTTTGTCTTTCTTTGCCATATTTTTAATTATTAGGGGTTGTGGTGCTTTGTTTATAATATATTTTGATTGTTTTTAAGATTTCCTTTTTAAAACGATCCCTGGCCCTGATTTCTATTATATTAGACCCAAGGGAAAGCAGCAATTTTTCTTCAAAAGAGCCTTCTTTGTCAATAAATATAGGTCTCCCGCCAATACTTATAAAGGCTACATTTTTTGCTACCCCTTTTATGGTGAGGATATTTTCTTCTGTCTCCATGTCTCTGACTGGACTAAATATCTCTATGGTTGGGCCAATTATTAAATTTCTGGCGTTAAATATACCATAAGAAACGAGTAACAAAACAGAAACAATAACCACAAAAAGTCTTATATTAAATCCCGATTGCGCGGATAGGCCACGTTCAAATTTATAAATGTTCATTTTCTTGTTCTTCGTTTTGGTCTGTTGCAAACCCGCCCTCTGGTTTTATTAAAACATCTCTTGGTTTGGCGCCATCTCCTCCACCCACAACCCCGTTTTCTTCTAAAATATCCATAAGTCTTGCCGCTCTAGCATAACCAATGCGTAGTTTTCTTTGGAGATATGAAGTAGAAGCCTTGCCGGCCCCGATCACGATCTCTCTAGCTTCTTCGTACAAATCATCCTCCGACTCGCCACCCCCAACAAGTGACTCAAAGACAATATTTTTAGATTTATCTGCCTCCATATCTATACTGGTGGGTATTTCGTCTTCAGCATTTTTAACCAGATATTCCACCACCTTTTTGACTTCATTTTCGGATATGAAAGGAGATTGGAGTCTGATCGGTTTGGACATTTCTCCAGAAATATAAAGCATATCGCCGGCCCCAAGCAACTTTTCTGCTCCGGCTGTGTCTAATATTGTTCTAGAGTCAAATTGAGAGGCCACTTGCAGAGCGATACGAGCCGGTATGTTTGCTTTGATGAGACCGGTAATGACGTTAACACTAGGTCTCTGGGTTGAAAGTATGAGGTGGATACCTACCGCCCTACTCATTTGGGCCAAGCGGATAATTGCCGACTCGAGTTCTCTTGGGTAAGCTTGCATAATATCTGCCAATTCGTCAATCACAATCACAATATACGGCATTAGTTCTGGCACCTCTCCTCCACCGGCACCGGCTGGCGGATTCTTTTTAAATTTTTCGAGTGCTGGCGAGAGAATGTTTTTGTGATAAGACTCGATATCTCTGACCTTATTTGTTTCCAAGATATCATAACGGCGATCCATTTCTTTCGATGCCCACTTCAAAGACATAATCACTTTTTTGGCATCAGTGATAACTGGAGTTAGTAGGTGAGGGATTTTATTATACTGAGTGAGCTCAACTCTCTTTGGATCTATCATTATAAATTTTAGATTTTCTGCTGAATTACGAAAGAGCAAAGAATTTATAAGTACATGAATGGTTACTGATTTGCCACTACCGGTCGCTCCCGCAATGAGGAGGTGGGGCATTTTGGCAATGTTGGCAAAAATAGAAGCTCCCGATATGCTTTTGCCCAAAGCTATAGTCAGAGATTTTTCGGAATCGGTGTAGCCACTTTGAGACAAGATGGACCCGAGCCCAACCATGGTCTTTACCGAGTTTGGTATTTCAATGCCCACTAGGGATTTGCCGGGGATGGGGGCTTCAATGCGTACTGGGTGAGCGGCCAAAGCGAGCTCCAAATTGTTTTGTAGCCCCAAGATTTTAGAAAGTTTGACTCCTTCTGCTGGCTTTAAGGCATATCTGGTGACGGATGGTCCGATAGATATTTCATCCATTTCTACAATAATGCCAAAATTTTGCAAAGTCCTTTTTATAATATTTGAATTTGCTTTGATGTCTCCAACTTCTGGCTTGCCCCTATCTCTTTCTAAAAGAGAAAGTGGTGGTGGGGTAAATGGTTTAAAGGAAATAATATTTTTACGGACTCCAAAATCATCACCCCCCTCTGTTTGGAGTGATCTTTTATCTACTCCTTGTGTGATCTGGGGAGCAATCTTTCCTTGGTAGCCCTCCTCTGTTTTTTCATTGCTATTTAAAATTTTCACAGCCTTTTCTTCTGTTTCATCAGATTCACCTTCTTTTTTCTTTCTGAAAATATTTAAAATGGAAGAAATGTTTATAGTGGCATCAAATATCACCAGGACACTTATAAATATCAAACTGATTAACATGGCTGGTGTCGCATAGACATCAAACAATTTGACGAGTGGTCCTTGCAAAATATTTCCGACAAACCCACCCTTTTTGATAAATCCAAATTGGGCGAAAGTGAAATCCAAGAGAGCCAAGGAAGAGACAAAAAACAAAGATGCCCCGATAAATTTAGTAGCCCCAAAAGATCTTTTGATTGAGTTGGTAAACGAAATTCCCAAAATAAAAAATACTGTTGGTAAGAGATAGTAGCCGTAACCAAAAAGTTTTGAAAAAATATCAAAAACTTTCGTACCAACAAACCCCGCCTTATGGAAGGAGGCTAGTACAAAAAAGATAGATAACATAAAAAATATGATCGCTAAAATCCAAGAGATGGTTTCATCTTTCAATTTCTTTAACCCAAAGTCTGTGTCTTTCCTATCTTCTTTCTTGTTATTTTTTTTCGCCATATCTAAATAATATCACATTTTATTTTTTCCAGAGGACGACCTTCCCAAAACCAAGGATAGTCCTTGGAAAATTTCTTAAGGACTCCCCTTGGTTTTTCCTTGACTTCCTATAAAAGACAGAATATCCTTAGCCCATAAAGTCATAAAAGGCACTCCTTGACTTTTTAAGTCCAATAAGATACAATATAAAAGACATAAAAAATATATAAGACAAACTTTTTAAGTACACTGTGTCTTATATAAGATGAATTAAACAAAATTATGAATGAAATAATACAAAAAAACACTGATTTCATAAATATATATAACAAATCTTACAGATTGGCGGCCGCGGTCTTCATGATTTCTAACGTGATGGACAACTCCGAAGAATTGAGGACAAAAATAAAAAATTTGTCTCTTAACCTTGTTTCCATGTCTGTTAATTTAAAAGACATAAATTTTTTGGATGCCAAAAAATTAAGCCTAGATCTTGAAAAAAATTCTTTGGAATTGATGTCTATGCTAGATATCGCTTCTGTCTCTGGGCTAGTTTCTAAAATGAATGCTTCTATCTTAAAAGAAGAGTTTCAGTCTTTTGTTCTAGAGCTCAGTAAATTTTCCGAAAAATTCGAAAACACCAAAAACAGTTCCGTTAAAAGTATATTTACGGTATCTCCCAATACAAATACTGAGACAAATATTGGAATGAGTCTAGAAATGATAAATGCTGGATACGATCTCAAACTCGGTGAGACTTACAGAAATGAACAAAAAAATGCAATAGAAAACGGTAGAGAAAATGGTGCCGTAAATATGGGTGTTAATGGTAACGGACACAAAAGAAAGGACTTTAGAAAAAACACAGTACTGGAATTTATTAAAGGACACAAAGATGTTGGTATAAAGGACATAATACCAAATATAAATGGATGCAGTGAAAAGACTATTCAAAGAGAGCTTTTATCACTTATAAATGAAGGAAAAATAAAGAAAATGGGGGAGAGAAGGTGGAGTCGATACTCTTATATAAATAAGTAACCAACCAACCAAGGGTAATGCTTTCCCAGAGGGCAACCCTTAAACTGCCCCTGCTCCAAAGGGTTGCCCTCAAGATTTTTTCCTTGCCTTAGTTTCCATAATATGCAATACTTAATCCTTATCGCCTTATCCACACATTTGCTTTTGCAAGGCTTGGATTAAGACGGTAAAATTCCTTCTGTTACTAAACCTGTTGTTTCTTGTCGATTTTAAAGAAACTGTAGGGTTAGTTTAAATTGTTATTTATTTCAACAAATGAGGAGCAAAATAAAAATTCATTTTCATTTTGTCCGAATGCAGTTGAAACAAGTATTATTAGTTTAGTAATTATTAGTTGTTTGAGATTTCACGAAAGTTTTAAAATAAAAGTGAAGTTTCAGACGAAATAAAATTTATGAATTTAAAATCAAAAATGTTTGCTGGTGTTGTAGGCATCGCAATGGTCATGAGTATGGTAGCAATTCCCGCTTCCGCTCAAACTACTGCTGAACTTACAGCAATGATAAATAGTTTGCTCGCGCAGATTACTCAACTTCAGGCACAAATTTCTGGAGGTGCAAGTACTGGCGCTGGCACAACCTTTACTACTGACTTAACAGTTGGTTCTACAGGCGCAGAAGTTACCGCTCTTCAACAGTGGCTCGTAAGTAAGGGACACCTTATTATGCCTGCTGGTGTAGCTTACGGTTACTTCGGTTCTTTAACCAGATCTGCTTTGGCCGCATATCAAGCATCAGTTGGAATCACTCCAGCTGTTGGATACTTCGGTCCAATCACCAGAGCTAAAGTTAATGCTATGGGTGGTGGCACTACAGGTGGCACAACCGGAGGCACAACTGGTGGCACAACTGGTAGCACAGGTATAACTACTCCCGGAGTAGAAGGTACAATATCAGTTACTTCAAACAACTCTGGAATTGCGTCTACTGTATATGAAGGAGATGAGATGGTAGCCATCCTGGGCTTTGATGTAGAGGCTAAAACTTCTGACATGGCAGTACAAAGAATCAAGCTTGACTTAGATGAGGATGTAACTGCATCAGATACTAAGTTTTACAACAAGATCTTCAAGAAATTGTATGTAACCGTTGATGGTAGTGTTCTTACATCAATAGATCTAAATTCTTCAACCGTTGTTAAGGATGGTGCAAATTACTTCATCACCCTTACAGGATTCAATATAATTGTTCCAAAGAACAGCAAGAAGCAAGTAGTTATTAAGGCTGATGTCTATAGTTCTATCGATTCAGCCGATTACAACACAGAAACTTACACCATATCTCTTCCTGCAGCAGGAAGTGGTGTACGTGCCGTAGATGGTGCTGGTATTGATCAATATGCTGGAGACAACACAATTACCAGAACGCCAGTTATTTCTGCTGATCTTACTGACTCTGCCACATTGACATTATCACTGAACAATTCTAGTCCTATAAAGAGGGAGATTGTTGCTTCACAAGGTTCTGCTGATAACGAATTAGATGACGTCACTCTCTTGGTATTCGATGTTAAGGCAGAAAAAGATGATGTTACTATTACCGACTTGAACGTTGGTATTTGGAAGACTGGTTCAGGTGCAGCTACGGCTTCAACTTCTGTTAGTCTCTTTGATGGATCTACCGAAATTGATTCCGACACTATGGCAGCGGCAGACCTGCAAGCAGTCTTCAGTGATATTGATGTTGTTGTTGCAAAAGATACTACAAAGACCTTTACTGTTAAAGCAGATATAAGAGCTGCCAACGGTACAGTTGCAAACTTTGTAGCTTCTACTACGGCAGCTATGATTACTGACGAAAATAGTAGGGGCGATGCTGTAACAGACAGTGGTTCTGCTACTGGTTACCAGACTGGAATTAGAAACGCTGGAGCTGAGGTTACTCTAGTTTCCAAGACCATAACTACTGATGGTGTGCCTGAAAGTGATACCGCTAACACATTTAGCACCTCATCTCTCTCAGCTGTGTTCAATGTTAAGATCAAGGCTCTTGGTAGTTCCATTGATCTCGGTGGCGTGGCTTCAGGTACTCCTCTGTTTGCTAGTTCAACAACTGGCTTCAAGGTGTATCGAAACGGTTCCTACGACAGTGTTGTTGGGGGTGCCGCTACCACGACTTCGTTCTCAATTCCAAGTAACTGTACGACTGGTTCTTTGACTAACAGCTGTACTTTGGCTGAAAACGCTGAAGTTGTTGTCCCTGTAACCTTCCAGATCTTCGGTCGTATAACCGCGGGTCCTACCAAGGTTTCGGCCGGTCTCTACGCTGTTGGAATTGAAGGAGTTCAGTGGAACACCTCAGCTAGCGGAGCTCAAACTACCACCTTTATGGCTGGTGAGATTGACTGGAGGACCACTGAAGTCGCATTCCCTTAATGTAATAGAGCACTTGTGTTCCAAAGATTGGCCTACGGCTAATCCAAGGAAGCTCACAAAAACACCACCTCAGACGTGGTGTTTTTGCTTGTCTGATTTTACCAATAAAATTCCAAGGACTAACCTTGGAATTTTATGGCGTTGTATTATAATGTTTGTATGGAAAGAAGAATTAGTTTTGCTCCAGATGAATACTTTCACGTATACAATAGGGGTACTGATAAAAGGCAAATATTTTATGGTGAAAGAGACTACCAAAGATTTATTGAATCTTTATACCTGTTTAATTCAACAGAACGGATTGTTTTAAAAATGGTTCCACAAAAAGATAGGTTTTATTATGATAGAGAAGAAACAATAGTAGATATTGGAGTATATTGTCTTATGCCAAATCATTTTCATTTACTGTTGCGTTCTAAGGGTGAGTTGGGTGTCAGTAATTTTATGCAAAAACTCCAAACATCATACTCAATGTATTTTAATAAAAAATACAAACGCGACGGTTCTCTTTTTCAGGGCTCATTTAAGGCACAACATGTTAAGGGGGACGAATATTTAAAGTATCTGTTTGCTTATATTCATCTTAATCCAATAAAGATCATGGATTCAAAGTGGAAAGAAAATGGAATAAGAGATACAAATGAAGCGAAATCTTTTTTAAATTCTTACAAATGCTCAAGTTTTTTAGATTACACATCAGGCGATAGGCGAGAATCTAGCATTTTAAACAAACAAGCTTTCCCAGATTATTTTCTTAAGAAGAGCGACTTTGATGATTTTATAAAGTTTTGGCTACTATTCAAAAATAGTATTGAAAAATATACCTAAATAATTCCAAGGTTAGTCCTTGGAATTATCCACAGGGGTTTGTTAAATATTAAGATGTGGGATAGTATGGTGTTATAAATTTAAACAAATGAAGCGGATATTTTTCCTGATTATGGTGTTTGCATTTCTTGGTTTGCCCAGTTTTGTTTTGGCTGATACTGCCGTTTCGGGCGCAATCTCTTCTGATACGACATGGTCCTCATCGGGAGGTGTGTATGTTATTGATAGCAGTTTTTCTGTGGCGACCGGGACAACCTTGACCATAGAGCCCGGCACTATAATAAAAGCAAAAACTACCTATTATGGCGGACCAAGTATTTACGGAGAGCTTGTTGTTTTGGGCACAAGTGAATTACCGATCTACTTTACTTCTATAAGTGATGATAGTGTTGGTGGCGATACTAATGGTGATGGGCCAAGCGTTGGGGTATCAGGAGGGTGGCAAGGTCTATTTTTCAAACAAGGGTCAACCGGCATCTTTGATTATGCAAATATTTCTTATGCGGGGTATGGAGGATATGCATATAGTAATTTAAATTATGTTGGTATAGAAAATGATGGCGGTACACTTGATATCCAACATTCTAATGTACGCGACAATAGTAGAATTCTTTTTGATTGGGCAATTGGCTACTATCCGGTTGGCACAGGGATTTACAATAAAAGTGGGATTCTTTCTATAAGCGATTCTGTTATTGATAACAATGGATCTGGAATATTTAGTGAGTTTGGGGATGTGACTATTTCTAATAGCATTATAAAAAATAACTCTATCCGGGGTTTCGGTGTCGTTGGTGGAGAATCCATAACTCTATTAAACAATAACTTCTCTGGAAACAAAAGAACCGGCAATATTAATATTACAGTAAAATTTATTCATAATGGAAATATTTCAAATGATATTAATGATAGGGGTTTTGGAGTTAGCGGAGAAATTGTTGAGGATACAATTTTAAATTCAAATGATCTGCCACTGCTAATTGGTGGCGTCTCTATTCCTTTTGGTAAAACTCTAACCATAGAACCTGGAACTATTATGAAAATAGGTGATGGGAATGGGGGAGGCTACATTGTTGTTTACGGAAATTTAATTGCAAAAGGGACTGGAGATTTAAAAATTTATTTTACTTCAAAAAAAGACGATTCAGTTGGTGGCGATACCAACGGTGATGGTAGTGATACGATTCCTGGACCCAAAAATTGGAATGCTATTTTTCTTGAATCTGGGTCAAAGGCGGATTTTGATAATGTGGTTGTTCGATATTCTGGCTACAATTATAATGGTGAATATTTATTAGGAGTTGCTACCGCCATATATCAACGTGGCGCTGAGTTTTTAGTTTTAAATTCTCTTTTTGAACAAAATTTTACTACATCAATTTTCCAAGATGCTGGCACCACAACTATTAACCACAGCGAATTGACCAATCAAAATATGGGCATCTGGTCTCGCAACGGCTCCATCACGATTTCACAGTCTAGTCTTCATGGTAATACAGGTTGTGCCATATATAATCAAGGCAGTGACATTGATCCAGCAAGAGTCGTTAGCGCTCAAAATAATTGGTGGGGTGACTCAAGTGGTCCGCGAGATGTATCTGGTTCTAACCCATTGGGCACGGGCGATTGCATAAGTGGAAATATTCTTTATGATCCGTTTCTAACCGAAGATCCTCTTATTGAAGCTTCCCCCATCACGACTCCTGATCCTGTGATTATTATTCCAGGGATTATGGGAAGCGCATATAAAAACGATGAGCTTGTTATTGACCCGATTTTGCATACTTATGATGATCTTCTGGCCACTCTGGTGGCTAATGGTTATAAAGATGGTGTAGATCTTTTTACATTTCCATATGAATGGAGAGATTCAAATATTTTAAGTGCCGCATTTTTGAGAAATAAAATAAACGAAGTTCAAACCATATGCAATTGCGACAAAGTAGATTTGGTAGCGCATTCTATGGGAGGGCTAGTTGCGAGACAGTATATTCAGTCAAATAATTATGGTGATGATGTAGACCAAGTTATTTTCTTGGGCACGCCACACAAAGGATCAGTGGTAGATTATATAAAATGGGAAGCTGGACAATTTGTGCCAGAAGTTTTCGATTCCCTAATGGGATTATTTTTTCAGGCAGAAGCTTTGAGAAATGGATATCCAAATGTATTTAACTACATTCACAATAGACCAATTGTTTCAGTGCAAGAATTATTACCAACATTTGATTATTTAAAAGACAAAGATACAGGAATAGTTAGAACATATCCAAACAACTATCCAACAAATACTTTTCTTCAAGATTTAAATACAAATATTCCCGATCTCTTAAATACCGGGTTAGATGTTACAAATATTGTAGGAAATATTGGTGATGATACTGTTGAAAAAATCAGACTTATTCCAAGTACTCATTCTGGATTATGGGAACATGGAGAACCGGATGGTTTTTATGTCATTTTGGGAGATAATGGTTTAGAAAATGGACTAGGTGATGGTACAGTAACTATTTATGGAGCCACTCTCGATAATTCTATTACAAACGAAAACTCTAGCGCTTCTCACAGAAGGATCCCAACAGTAGAAGAAAACAAAATTTTTAATATCCTTACAGGAAAAACCTCTACAACAAGTATTGATAATGGGTTTAACATAAGTCCTAAAATTTTAATGTTGCAACTTTTATCCCCAATAGATTTCGTTATCACAGCTCCGGATGGCAATAAAATTGGTAAAAATTTTGCAAATGGAGAAGAGTATAATCAGATTCTAAATGCATTTTATTCTGGATACGAAACCGACGAAGAATACATAACAATCCTTAATCCTCTGGATGGAGAGTATAAAGTAGAAATACAAGGTACAGACAATGGAGGAGAATACGGGGTATTGACGAGCTTTGTTTCTGATGAGTTTGCGACTACCACAAAGACAATTGGAATTACAGAACCCAATCAAATTACAAATCTTGAAGTGGTTGTCAATAATGCAAATCCGGGGGGAATTGCGCTTGAAAAGGAAGTTACTCTAGATGTGCTAATAAACGATATTAATGGAGCCTATAATTTAAATTGGATTAAAGATATAAAAACAAGAGACTTTTTGATAAAACAAGCCAAATTAATTGTAAAATTTGAAAATAAAAAGAATGGAAAATATGAAAAGAAAGTAGATAAAATAATCATAAAATTATTACAAAAAGAATTAGATTTATTACTAAAGAAGAGCAAAATAAGTCAGGAGGCGTATAATATTATAAAAGATGATTTGAATTGGTTAATAAATAATAATTAAAAACATGAATGCATTTAAAAATATTTTATTACTAGCCACTGTCTTGATACTCAGTTATCTAACAGCTTCTTACTTTGGGTCTTGGTATGATAATTTTTCCCCACAATACGACCGTAGTCTTATAGGTTTGTCTAGAGAAGATTTATTTAGTATAAACGGTGGTCCTTTCGCCTACACATTCTTTACAGTCCTACTCTTCCCACTATTTGGATTTGGGAATAAAAATAAATGGACGATTTGGCTTTTGGTCCCGGCACTTTTATTTTTTGGTTCGGGAGATATTCAGCATATTTATCTTCCTATAATCCTCGGACTTATAGCCTTGGCTGTAGTTAAACTTGTACACGTTATTATATCCAAGCTCAAACACCCAAACCCACCCATGGTTGTGAAATAAAATCGGGTTTGCTATCCTTTTTGTATGAGATATTTTGATAAAACCTTCTTCAAGTTTACTTTGGGATTTTTGGTTATTGTGGCCATTAGTCTCATGATCATATATACCACTTCTGCTTATGCGGCCGGAGTAGAAAAAATTGTCTTTACTACGGATCATCAATCGATAAAGCCCAATATTATTTCTCTACCTATAACCATCCAAACTCAAGACTTGGGTGGCAACCTTTTCCAAACTCCAGAGACTATTGATTTAGAATTTGTTTCTACCTCTGCTACAGGAGAGTTTCTTGGCAGTACTGGTAATCCGGTGGCAGATTATATGAGTAAAAATACTGCCAATAAAACTTTCTATTATAAAGATTCTAGCGAAGGAAATTTTACAATCACAATAAATGCTAAAGGCAGAGAGACCCTCGTGGAATGGAGCACCAGTCAACAAGTCATCGTCTCTTCTGGTGCGTCTGACAATACTACCGATGATAATACAAATCTTCCGGGAGAAGTGTTGGGAGCATCAAGTAGCGAAGCTTCTTCTGGAGGAGGGGGTAGTGCTACCGACAATGTTTCTTCATTAAATTCTCAACTGGAAATTTTGGCTGGAAGCGACAGGACAACTTCTCCGGGCAGTCCCATCTGGTTTCAAGCGACTGTAAAGAAAAATACTACCAAAGCTGGTCCGGAATTAAACTGGTCATTTGGTGACGGCAACGTTGGGGTCGGCCCTTTGGTGAGTCATGTTTATAAATATTCAGGTGATTATGTGGTGGTTTTAAGCGCTAGGGCGGGGGATATATTTTCGGTCAGTCGACTCAAGGTAAAAGTGACAGAGTCTATTATAGAAGTTAGAGATGAGGGTGAGTATCTAGAAATTACCAACAACGGTAATACAGAAATAAATCTTTTTAACTGGAAAATAGAAAATAAAGGTAAGGGTTTTATCTTTCAACCCAATACCATAATCTTGCCAAAATCTACAGTAAAGATTGATAAAAATCTTTTGACTATGAAAGGTTTGGATAATAGCATAGAGACATCTCTTAAAAATTCTTTGGGGGAAGAAGTTTTTCATTTCACTTTAGTTGAAGCAATAGATTTAAACGAAGCATCTAAAAATATTGAAATAATAAAAAAAGAGGCTTTTGGTATACAAGAAAAAGCAAAAAATTTGGGTCTGATTCCTCAAACAAATTCACAGCAAGCAAATGTTTTAGGGGCTATCTCAGTGAAAGGAGAAGAGGAAAATGAAATAGCCACCAATACAGAAAATGTAATTTATGAGGCTAGGATAGAAGAGGGCATACTTTCTAAGTTGACAAATTTTATAAAAAGAGTATTCTCTAGATAAAGCTTTGGAGACAGTAGGTTTACCCTGAGTTTATCGAAGGGCTTATAAAATTTCCTACCTAAAAGCAATTCTCAAATTGCTACTCTGGCTTGGTCGATTTTAACTAAAAAATATTTCTCAGCAAATATTTTTAATAAATTATTATTATGGCAATTACAAAAGAAAAGAAAAAAGAAATTATCGCTGGTTTGGAGAAGATGTTATCCAAGTCCAAATCAATAGTGTTTGTAAACTTTCACAAACTTTTAGTCAAAGAAGCTTCTCTCATTAGACGGTCTTTGAAAAGTGAAAATGTGGGCTATGTGGTCGCCAAAAAATCTCTCTTTAAAAGAGTTCTAAACAGTGCGGGTATCAAAGGGGATGCGCCAACCTTAAATGGGGAATTAGCGGTGGTCTTTGGAGAAGATGTGATTGCTCCAGCGAGAGCCATTTATGACTTTCAGAAAAAGCTTCTTGGTAAGGTCTCCATCATGGGCGGTATTTTTGATGGGGAGTATAGATCACAAGAAGAGATGCTCGGTATGGCCTCCATCCCGTCTTTAGAAGTTTTGCGTGGTATGTTTGTCAACGTCTTGAATTCACCAATACAGAGGTTTGCTATGGCTTTGGGGCAAATTGCGGAAAAAAAGTAGTTTTTTCCGGTTCCCTCCTCTTAATTTAAGAGGAGGGTTAGGGAGGAGTTAGAAAAAAACTAACTCACCCCAGCCCCTCTCTTAAATTAAGAGAGGGGAGAAGGAAAGGAAAACAAATTATTAAATAAAAAATTATTATGGATGAAGTAAAAAAAGATGAAATTGTAGAAGTACCGGCGAAGTTTTCCAAAATTGTTGAAGAAGTAGAAAAAATGTCAGTTTTGGATTTGAACGAATTGGTAAAAGTGTTTGAGAAAAAGTTTGGGGTGTCGGCTACTGCGGTTGCTACTGCTGGTCCTGCCGCGGGCTCTGGCGAAGCCAAGGAAGAGAAATCAACCCTTACCGTTGAACTCACAGATGCTGGCGCTCAAAAAATCGCAATTATAAAAATAGTCAAAGAGGTGCTGTCTCTTGGACTCAAAGATGCCAAAGACAAAGTAGATGCCGCTCCAACCGTTCTCGTTGAAAATATGAAGAAAGAAGAAGCGGAAGAATTGAAAAAGAAAATTGAGGAAGCCGGAGGCAAGGTAAATTTGAAGTAAACTTAAAACCGAAAGTCCGGATAAAAATCAAAAAACTCCTTATGGGAGTTTTTTGATAATACACAGAATACTGACGGTCGTCACTAATCTGTGTATGTTGATTAAAAATAAAATGTAGCGATTAATCGCTACAAATGAAGAACGGCTCAACGAAAGATCTCGTTGAGCCGTTTACAGTTATTCAGAGGTTGAATCTTTCTATTGGTTCTACTTTGGCTGCCATCTGCCCATGGGTTTTATCGGTCTTCTGAAAGATTAGACCTCTTCTCGTCCATTTCCTTTTGGTTAGAGCTTGATGAGCTCCACTCACAGTCCTGTATGCACCAAGATTTCTTGTGTAAACTTGACCTGAAACAAAGGTGATTTTAATGCGGTACATGGCGCTCCCTTCCTGGGCCGAATAGTACCATGGTTGATTTTAAAATCAACCTTTGGAAATAAGGGGGTGGTGAGGTAGAATGCGGAGACGATGGATATATTGGAGAAAATATTTGGAAGCGTAGCTAAGGTAAAAATAATAAAGCTTTTTCTTTTTAATCCAAATTCTGCTTTTGACACGACTCAAACTGCTGAAAGAGCCAAGGTTTCTAGACCAGTGGCCAGAAGGGAAATAGTGAACTTGGAAAAAGCCGGCTTTATCAAACCTCGGTCTTATACCAAAGAAGTAAGAAAGCAGAAAAATAGAACTATTAAAGTTTTTCACAAGCGGGTAAATGGTTGGGTATTAGACCCAAAGTTTCCTTACATAGAGGCTATCAAGTCTTTTCTGGGTAGTGTCAATCCTTTCAAACACAAAGATATCACCTCACGCATCTCTCGGGCCGGTAAAGTAAACCTCCTTATTATCTCAGGTATTTTTATAAAGGATGCTGATAGTAGGGTTGATCTCTTGGTAGTGGGGGATGGGTTGAAACAAGGCAAGCTTGATAATATTATAAAAACAATTGAGTCCGAGATTGGTAGAGAAATCCGCTATGCCGTCTTTGAAACTTCAGAATTTAATTATCGCTATTCTATATTTGATAAGTTTTTGAGAGACATCCTGGAATATCCTCACGAAAAAATCATAAATAAGCTTAACTTATAGATATCCACAATGTCTGTTGCAAAGAGGTTTAAAGGGTATATATTTTATGGTGTAATTACTAGTTAGTTTTAATATTAATAATTGATAAACATATGACAATAGCAACTTGGGGAGACGTTCTCTCTTTATCGTTCAAAAATCTATGGCTTGGTGTTGTTGGTTTTGTACCAAATTTGGTCGTAGCTATAGTAATAGTTCTTTTGGGTTGGGGCATAGGGTCACTTTTGGGCAGAGTAGTTTCTCAAATCATAAAGGCTATAAAGATTGATGAAGCTTTGCGTCGCGCTGGGGTAGAGGATTTTCTCAATAAAGGGGGTATCAACTTAAATTCGGGTTCTTTCCTTGGAGGTCTTGTGCGCTGGTTTGTAATACTGGTGTTCCTCATTGGTGCTTTTGAAATATTGCAACTTTCTCAAGTAACAATGTTTTTGAGAGATATAATTAACTACTTACCCCAAGTTATCGTAGCAGTACTTATCCTTATCGCTGCTGGTCTAGTGGCTGATGCTATGAAAAAAGTGGTACTTTCTTCTGCAATGAGCGCTGAAGTCTCTTCAGCTGGATTTTTGGCTACAGTGACCAAATGGGTTATCTGGATTTTTGCTATCTTGGTCGCGCTTTCCCAACTTGGGATTGCTACCGGATTTGTCCAGACTATATTTACCGGTTTGGTAGTAGCTCTCTCTTTGGGTTTAGGTCTTGCTTTCGGTCTTGGTGGTCAGGAAGCAGCTTCCAGAGTGATTGAAAAAATGAGCAAAGAGATGTCATCAAAAAAGTAAAAAGTTAAAAAGTTACAAGATTTATAAAAATATCCCAGACTACAGTCTGGGATATTTTTGGTTATCAACAGTCTTTCCACATATGAAATAAGTATGGATTTGACAGGTTTTGATGCCCGTGTATACTGGTGATACGTATGTTTTTAAGTTGTATAATTTCGAAGTGTAAGAGAGGGTAAGGTGCCCTCTGGCTTGTTGTGAGCCCGCTTCGAGAGAGGCGGTTTTTTTAGTCAAAAATTCTGCATCCTCCCAAGTTTGCCCAGTGGTAGTTTTGGGAGGGTAGAGAAGAAAGTTTCGGAAGCAAGATTGAAATTTGACAATAGAATTCCACTACAGCATCGCTTTTTGGTCTGCCAGCTGGCGGATCGAAGGGGTCTTTGTTTGTTGTAAGTGGACAAGCAGATGAATTTTGGTGAAGACCAGAATTCAAGCCAAATGAAGATTTTAAAAGGTCTCATGAGGCAGGATAAAAATTAAGTAAAAGTAAGTGGTTTTTAAATTTCCTAATAGGAAATTTAAGGGCGTATGGTGGATGCCTTGGCTAGAAATAGCGATGAAGGACGTGGCGTGGCGGCGATACGCTTCGGGGAGGTGCCTAGCAACCTTTGATCCGGAGATTTCCGAATGGGGAAACCTATGAGATTTATCTCATGTTCTGTCGTAAGACAGTTCGCACACCCTGGGAAGTAAAACATTTCAGTACCAGGAGGAATATAAACTAATAAGCATTCCGTAAGTAGCGGCGAGCGAAAGCGGAGAAGCCCAAACCCCCACTTCACTGTGTGCTTCGCACAACAGTTTCGCGGGGCAAGCTCTTAAATTTAAGGGCCTGCCCCGCGGAGCTCGGAGCGGAGCGTAGAGTGAAGTGGGGGGGTTGTAAGGCAGAAACTTCGTATTTATACGAGGAAAGTTACAAAATTATTTGTTAGAAGAAGCTTCTGGAAAGAAGCGCCCCAGTGGGTAATAGCCCCGTATTTGAAAACAAATAGTCTTTCTTGTTTCTGTTCTTGAGTACCTCGAGACACGAAAAGCTCGGGGGAATCTGCCGGAACTAACCGGTAAGGCTAAATATATTTCTAGACCGATAGTGAACTAGTACCGTGAGGGAAAGGTGAAAAGCAGCCCGGTTAGGGCGGTGAAATAGACCTGAAACCATATGCCTACAAGGAGTCAGAGTCCCGATCCGTAAGGATCGTGGATCATGGCGTGCCTATTGAAGAATGAGCCAACGAGTTAATTTATGCGGTTGCCTAAGTGGTAGACCCACCGAGGCAAAGTGAAAGCGAGCGTGAATAGCGCGAACTAAAAATCGTATATATTAGACCCGAAGCCAGGTGAGCTTGCCATGGGCAGGGTGAAGTGGGGCGAAAGCCTCATGGAGGCCCGAACCGGTTGGTCGTGCGATTCCTTCGGATGACCTGTGGTAAGGAGTGAAAAGCTAATCGAACCTGGTAATAGCTGGTT